>Ga0209402_10001654_pt1 | contig 23748 bp, 20 predicted proteins | sample ArcticOcean_MG_C_3_FD_187437 | JGI IMG/M metagenome (GOLD analysis project Ga0209402, IMG submission 187437) | Marine microbial communities from western Arctic Ocean - ArcticOcean_MG_CB8_126 (SPAdes) (version 2) | ecosystem: Environmental > Aquatic > Marine > Oceanic | place: Arctic Ocean... | reverse complement strand
AAGTCTGTCCTTCGGGTATGGCTACAACAACTCTGGGTGCATCAGTGAGTCGTTCATTGGTACTCTCGGCACTGCGAGGCATGAGCATCCATACCCCCACCAAAAGAATTATGATTACTGACACTACGTATTGGTTTTTCACCGCTGTCTCCGCTTAAGACCTGTTGAATAAGGCCATCAATTCCTTAATCCGCAACAATCCCGCATATCTGAAGGTGCAACTTCGCACCAACCAGATAGTTTGGAAATATCATTCAAGCGGATTGATCGTCCCTGTTGTTAGAAAAACCCAAGATTTTGAGGGTTTTGGTTGATTCTCTCAGTACAATTTAATACTAGATTCTTTATAGCACCGAGCCCGAACCAAAAGTGTTACGTATTGTAACCTGTGTCGCTTCAAATGCAATATGAGATTGGCCTTTTAGCGGTTTATTTTAAATTCTGGACCATGAGTGCTGGAAGATGGATTTAGCGGGAATCTGGGCCAATTTATGCTAATTTCTATTCCTGTTAAACATTATGTCCTAAGGAAGTTGCTAGCGTGAAAGATTTAAAAAATAGGGTAGCTATAATTACCGGTTCCAGCAGTGGTGTCGGAGCATCTACAGCCAGATTATTGGCATCACTGGGTTGCAATGTAGTTATTAATTACAACTCCAATGCCGTTGGCGGAAACCAGGTGGCTGCTGAATGTGAAAAACTTGGTGTCGAAACCATAGTTTTCGGCGGTAATGTTGCCGACGATGCAGCCTGCAAGTCCATGGTGGCTGGCGCAGTCGAGAGATGGGGTCGAGTTGATATTCTGGTCAATAACGCTGGCACGACCAAATTCGTTGATCATAGTGATTTGGATGGATTAAGTGCCAAGGACTTCAATCACATTTACGCCGTAAATGTGATTGGTGCCTATCAAATGATTCGGGCAGTCAACGAACAAATGAAGACTCAAGAAGATGGTGGCGCTGTAGTCAATGTTGCTTCTATAGCGGGTGTTACGGGCTATGGTTCTTGCGTTGCCTATGCCGCTTCAAAAGGCGCAATGGTCACTATGACTCTTTCTTTGGCTCGTGCATTGGGCCCTAAATTGCGTATTAATGCAGTATGCCCAGGCTTTATCGCTGGTGAATGGTTGCGGGAAGGCTTTGGTGATGAGAAATACGAATTACTTATGGAGAATAACCGCAATGCTGCTCCTCTCGGTGTAGTGGCAACACCAGAAACCGTGGCTGATGCAATTCTTCATTTTATTAGTGGACCTCAGGTTATCACTGGTGAGACGTTGATCGTGGATGGCGGTCGCCACTTGAGTATGGCGCCACTTTCCCATCGTTAAAGAGATATTGGGCGTAGTCAAATAAGCCGAGCCGGAAAACTAATTGTTGCAGCTTATTTCGCCACCGGCCGTTTCTGTAATTTTCGCTGCAAGGTGCGGCGATGCATTTTTAGCTGCCTAGCAGTGGCTGAAATATTGCCTTGATTGTCGCCCAGCACTTTTTGGATGTGCTCCCACTCCAACCTACGGACTGACATCGGTTCGAGAGATGCCTGCTTCGGTCCAAGAGCAACATCATGGTCTTCGTGCCTTAGCAGTGCGGCCAATATTTCATCGGTATCGGCAGGTTTTGCTAAATAGTTGTCTGCACCTAGCTTTATCGCCTCCACAGCAGTAGCGATGCTGGCATAGCCTGTGAGAATAAGAATTCGCATAGTTGGCTGATCTTGTTTAATCATAGGAACCAAATCTAAAGAAGTTTGCCCACCTAAATTTAAATCGAGTATTGCGTGACTAAAATCAATTTGTTTAATCAAAATCTCTGCGTCTTCGGTATTCGTCGTGTGCGATACAATATAATTTCTGTTGCGCAGAGCACGACTGACGACTCTCGCAAAAACCTCGTCATCTTCCACTAGTAATATGTGATTAGTCTCCATGGGTTAAAGCCATTTAAAGAGACCTACTATCGGGCATGGGCAATTTTATTAGTGTCAGCGCTCCACCAGATTTCAAATTAAACATTTCGATGCTGCCATCTAGTCTCTGTACTGCAGCATTAGCAAGAAAAATTCCAAGCCCCATGCTTTCTTTACGAATCGAAATGAATGGCTCGCCCATATTCTCCATTATTTTGGTTGGTATACCCGGACCGTCATCTTTCACTGCAACTTCAAAGTAAGTCGTGGCAGCTTGAGTAATTTTGAATTTTACTTCCACATGAGTCTTTGATGCTTTAATTCCGTTTTCGATAATATTTATTAGCGCGTGTCGAATACTAAGGCTAGAAGCAACTTTTAGATCTTTAGCGTTCTCGATCAAAAACCTAACTGAAGCTGTTGGATAAATATTGATGATGTAATCTTGAATATCGTTCACAAACTTGGTAAGAAGTTGGGTTTCTTCTTTTTCTCCGCTGTCTTTGTTGTAGTAGCGCGTAAGTTGCGTCAAAGAATGCTTGCAGCGGATAACTTGTTGCTTAAGTATTGATATATCATCTTTTATATCGTTGTCTTTTAGCTCTTCCGGGCTCAGTTTGTCGAGCTCAGTAAGCAAGACAGCCATAGTTGATAGCGGTGTGCCTAGGGCATGCGCTGTGCCTGCTGCCAAAGTGCCTATTGCCACTAATTGCTCATTACGAATCTCAGTTTCTCTGGCGTGTGCCAAATTAAGCTCTCGGACTTGAATGGCAGATGCCATGCGAGTGATAAAAACTGAAATTAATATGGCACTAACCAGAAAGATAACCCACATGCCTACTAAATGAAGCCGGAAAGTTACCTCTTCACTATTCACACCATTACCCATATTGTGTTCTGTTGAGAGGTCGAGATACAGGAAAGATGTGTACAAAATAATACTGCTAATAGCGAAAATATTGACGAATTTTCGGGGCAGCAAGGTGGCGCTTACAGCGAGGAGGACGAGAAGATAAGATATTAGAGGGTTGCTAACGCCGCCGGTATTCAATAGCAAGACGATAAGGAAAGCTACATCCATAAGAATATGGCAGAAGAGCTCACCATAGCTCACTAATCTGGTAGCCTTAAGACGCCAGTGTCCGATAATAACAGAAACAATAATAGCTAAAATGAGATAGATAATAAGTTCGATTGGGGTGTTAAATGAGGAGGAGAAATGAAATATTAACAATCCAATAGTGCTAACTGTGGTGATAAACATCCGCAGCAAAAGCAGTTTCTTTAGCCCCTGACGGGCAGAACTACTTTCGCCTCCAATGTTGAATATTAGCAAGCCCAGCAGATTTGAGATTATGGTGGATTGAGTCATTAATGTATTCTACCTGAAAGTTCTTGTGGGGAAAGCAATCCCGCGAATCTAGACTTATGCAAAGTCTATGCAAAGCTATGGTAGCGGGTTATATTGCTTCGCCCAAATTGAATAAAAAGAATGAATTCATTATCTCAGACTGAGTCCAACCAATTAGTAGCAGATACGCTTCAGCTTGAATTCGGGGAGCAGCAGTATTTGCATATCGGCCTATTGCCGGAAGAATGTGATTCAGGATCTAGCAGAACTGAAATTGTAGCGGTTAAGAGCAATTCTAGGCTTCATCAATTGCAGGAAAATTTTTCTCAATATCTTTGCCATCAAATCAATCGGGCGGTGGATCAAGGGTCTAGAATATTAGTAGTTGGAGCTTCACTAAAAGGCTTGCCTGAAAAGCTGCAAGCTCAAAAAGCTTCAATTCACTGGTTAATTGAAGATGATAGTTCTAGCTACCTTCCGCAACTAACCTGCGAGCTTACAAGTGGCAGTATTATTGATTTTGCGTTGGCAAATGCCGAGTCTGAATTGTTCGATTGTGTAGTTTTGGCTGGAACCTTCGAATATCTAGATCAATTAAGTTTGTTGACTGCTTGTCGCTCCTTGTTGAATGAATCTGGAACTTTGCTGATCTTCGGTGAGTTCATAGACGACGATTCTCTGATCGAGTACTCGGCTATACCTAACAAAAGTTCTTTTGTGCAATTAAGCAAAAGATTAGGGTTTCTTTCCGGTTCGGAATCGAGTCTCAATCAGAGTGCAATCTTGTCAATGGAATTATTTCTGCCACTGCTTGAAAAACATCACAGCAAGTTAGTTGACTCCAATCCGAATCGCGCAGCTCTGATAGATACAGTCAAAGCTATGCTTAGCAATGCTATTGCTGAGATTAGCGCGCGTCGGCGATGTTTCTCTGTATTCGAGTTGATTAAGTCTACCTCTCAGCTAAAAGAGCATATATCAGTCGAGTATGGAGACATTAAGTCTTTTAACCCTGAAGAAATTGCTCATTTATTCGAAAAAAGTTTTGATATGGATTTTGACCCAGAGCTCTGGCATTGGAAATATGCGCTCGGTGATGGCAAGTGCGTAGTGGCGCGGTTACAGGCAGGTGGAGAGATACTTGCACACTATGGAGGGGCTCCAAGAAAAATAAGCTATTTTGGCAAAGAGTCTAGGGCGATCCAACCTTGCGATGTCATGGTGTCGCCGGGGATACGCACGCAATATGGAAAAAGTAGTTTATTCTTTAAAACCGCCGCTACTTTTCTGGAAAGAGAAATCGGCAATACAGTTAATCATTTGCTAGGCTTTGGGTTTCCTAATCAAAAAGCAATGAACATCGCGATCCGACTTGGTCTTTATGAAAAAACAGATGATTTTATCGAACTTGTTTATGAATCTGCGGCGACAGGAGAACAGCTGAATACGTGTTCAGAAAGGGCTTCCTCAACGATTCAGGACTATGAAATTGTTCCTCTTGATATAACAAATGCTGAACACAAGCATCGAATCGCTCAACTCTGGGAGTCAATGCTGGAAGGGTTTAGTAACAGCATCATCGGGCTAAGAGATACCAATTATCTGAAGTACCGCTATTTCGACCATCCATTCGCGAAATCAGCTCAATACGAATGCCTACTTATAGGTAGCAAGAATGAATCAACGGCCATCGCAGTGCTAAAAAATCACGGCGAGGAAAAATTGTTGATGGATATTATCTGTCCGATGAATACATTAAAAATGAATATAACTGCTATAAATCAGTGGCTTATAAACTCAACAGAAGAGCGGAAACTGAAAATTTGGATTACTAAAGCTTGGCAAGGGCAAATTCAGCTACCGGGCGCGATTGTGAATGAATTGGGTATTGAGATACCCTGTAATACTTGGAACCCAGGACCTACTTCACAGCTTCTTTACGGCCAATGGTGGTTGACCGCAGGTGACATGGATTTCATTTGAGCTTTCAATGAGCTGAAAATTAGTTTGGAGCTAGCCGACAAATAATATTAAAAAAGCATTCTAGTAACGGGACCAAGATCGATAATGAATACGCAAAATATTTACGAACAATCTCTGGATATGAATGCAGCAAATTTTGCTCCACTCACTCCGCTAAGTTTTTTAGAGAGGGCGGCCCGGGTTTACCCTGATCGCCTGTCGATTATTCATGAAGATACAAAATACACCTGGGGTGAAACTTATAAGCGTTGTTGCTTACTAGCATCATCATTACAAAAAATGGGTATTGGAGTAGGGGATACTGTTTCTTTTATGGGAGCTAATACTCCTGAAACATTCGAGGCACATTTTGGTGTGCCGATGATCGGTGCAGTGTTGAATGCACTAAATGTTCGCCTCGATGCAAAAGCCATCGCATTCATTCTCGATCATGCGGAAACGAAAGTGCTCTTCACTGACAGAGAGTACAGCAGCACCATAAAAGCAGCGCTTGAATTAGTTGTAAATAAGCCCATGGTTATCGACATAGATGATCCCTATTACCAAGAAGGTGAATTGCTTGGAGAACAAAACTACGAACAAGTGCTCGCCAATGGTGATGATGACTATTCCTGTTTTCAAATCGCAGATGAGTGGCAGGCTATATCACTAAATTACACGTCAGGTACTACTGGCGACCCAAAGGGTGTTGTATTTCATCATCGAGGCGCCTATTTAAATGCAGTTTCAAATGTCCTGTGTTGGGACATGGTTTCTCATCCAATTTATCTTTGGACTTTGCCGATGTTTCATTGCAACGGTTGGTGTTGGCCTTGGAGCCTGGCTACTGTAACTGGAACCAGCGTTTGTTTAAGACATGTTCGAGACAGCGCTATTTTCGAAGCCATTAAAAAGCATAAAGTTTCACATTTTTGTGGCGCGCCAGTAGTGTTAAATACACTGATCAATGCTGCAGACGAATTGAAGCAGGGAATCGACCATAAAATATCAGCTATGACTGCAGGCGCGGCACCGCCGGCGGCAGTTATTGCCGGAATGGAAAATTTGGGATTTAGCGTGACTCATGTCTATGGGCTTACAGAAACATATGGACCCTGCGTGGTGTGCGCACCACAGGAAGAGTGGGCGGACATAAGCATAGATGATCGAGCAGAATTGCTAGCTCGGCAAGGTGTACGAGCGCCATTGCAGGATGAGCTAATGGTAGCGGATCCCGAAACTTTAGAGCCTGTACCCCGTGACGGCAAGACCATGGGCGAGATTTTCATGCGTGGAAATCTGGTGATGAAAGGATATCTAAAGAATCCTAAAACCACTGAAGCTTCATTTGCGGGAGGGTGGTTTCATACTGGTGATTTAGCAGTCTGGCATGAAGATGGTTATACTCAGATTAAAGATCGTTCCAAGGATATTATTATCTCCGGCGGTGAAAATATCTCTTCGCTGGAGGTAGAGTCAGTATTGTTTAAGCATCCTAAAATATTGGAAGCTGCCGTTGTGGCTAGCACTGATGAGAAATGGGGCGAAGTACCCTGCGCCTTTGTCTGTCTAAAATCTGGTCAGGAAATGAGTAAGCAGGAACTGATCGCCTATTGTCGAGAAGAATTAGCGGGATTCAAGATGCCAAAGAAGGTAGTATTTGGCCCAATTGATAAGACTTCCACTGGCAAAGTGCAAAAATATCTATTAAGAGCAAAAGCAGAAGAAGTGGAACTGTTTGTTAATAAGTAACTGATAGTGATTTCGCAGCTTAATAATTTAGATAAACCGAAACCACAGAATTTAATCATTCGAATAATCGATTCAATATGTTAAACCCAGGAGTGAAACTATGAAAAAATTAACTATAACTATCAGTGGCCTAGTGGCGCTGCTTTCAATGCTGATATCTTTTCAAATATTAGCTGCTGATGCGCCGGAAACCATTACCGTAACTAGTAATGTTTTCGATCATCACGGCATGGTGCCAGAAGCATATTCAGCTTATGGCGATAATACTTCCATCGATCTTAGTTGGGATAATTTGCCTTCCGGTACAGTTCAGCTCGCGGTTATTTGCGATGACCCTAAAGTTGTTGAGCTTGGAATGATGCCAACGCCTTTCGTTCACTGGGTTGCTTACAATATTCCAGCCAGTGCCTCAGGCTTACCTGCGGGTCTGCCCGCAGATGCAGAAGTATCAGGAGTTGCTGGTCTTGATGGCATGATTAATGGACTAAATGGCACCAGTAGGCCCGGTTACTTTGGCCCTCGTCCCCCAGTTAATGGTCAACTGCATGCATATCATTTCCGTGTTTACGCGATTGACGCTGACCTAGATTTAGAGGCTGGACTGAATAAAGACGATCTGCTTGCTGCTATCGATGGTCATATATTGGCAACAGGTATGCTAATGGGTCATTACGAACGTAAGGAACAGTAAGGCAAAGAGCAAGCGACAAAAAACCTAGTACGTGAAAATGCTGTATAAAAAAGTGGGTCAATTGGCCCACTTTTATAGGAATCACCTTATGATAAATCAGAAAATCTCCAACACTTTCCTCGTGCCGCTCATTGCGTTAATGGCATTGGTAGGAGCAGAAAGCAATGCGCAAGATATAATCGAAACCGATTCTCATCGTTTTGAAGAAGTAGCAGATGGTGTGTGGTTTGTTAGTGGTACAGGATCAATTCATACAATGAGTAATGCCATGGTTCTAGTGGGAGAGTTCGATACGCTCGTGGTGGATTCCCATGTCACTCCAGCAGCTTCTCGCGCTCTTTTGGATTCTTTACCCGCGATTACTGATAAACCTGTGCGTTATCTCGTGAACAGTCACTATCATTTCGATCATGCTCATGGCAATCAGTCATTCCCACCGGGTGTCGAGATAATTGGACATGAGTTCACTCGAGCCAAATTAAATGGCGATATTGGCAACGTGCTTGAGGAAAATACCTTCAAGAGTTTTTCTGATGGCGTGCCAACTATGGTTGCAAATCTGGAACAACGTGCTGCTGCTGAAACTGACCCTTCACGAAAAGCTGCCCTACAAGAACAGCATCGAGTGCAGCGAGACTACATGAACGCTATCCAGGAAGTGGTGCCGACTCCTCCAAACATAACTCTTGACCGCAAAATGACTTTGTTTCAGGTTGTCGCTAATGGCAGCAGAGAAATCCAGTTACATCACTTTGGTCGAGCCCACACGGGCGGTGATGTGCAGATATTCCTACCTGCTGAGAAGATTGTGTTCACTGGCGACATGATGTTGCCTGGCTTGGCCTATATGGGCGATGGTCACGTTGATGAATGGCCTGAAACTCTAGAAGGCTTAAAGACGCTAGACTTTGATACTTGGTTGCCAGGGCATGGTCCGGTAATGAGAACGCGAGAGCCTATCGCTAATTTCCAGACTTATTTGCGTGACCTTTGGACCAAAACTAGTCAGATGCACAGCCGTGGCGTGGACGCCGCTCAGGCATCGGAACAAATTGACATGACTAATCACAGTAATAACTTTCCACAGATTCGTGGCGCCGGCGTGGATCCTCGAGCAATTCGAAGAATTTATCAGTTGCTTGATGAGTAGTTGAGAAGTTATTGCTTATTATTTGTTTACATGATGAAAACGCTTGACCTAAAACCGACTCATAAAAAAAGGGTTCAGATGAAACCCTTTTTTTATGGCTATTACAATTAACTGTCAATCAATGCGCTGATAGGGTTTCACTGCGTAAGGCTTATTACTGTAGCTATCGATAATGGACTGCATAGCTGTTACGCCTACATCTTGGCGTACCGTTAGATGACTGTAGGAAGTGATTTGCGTCATCATTATACCTATCAGGTTTTCCACGGGATCAACAAAAAATATCGTACCCCAAGCTCCACCCCAGCTAAATGTACCCGGTGTCAAAGGATCTCTTGCTGTGCCAGGATCGTTAACAATGCCAAAACCCAGCCCAAAGGTGTATCCAGGGCCCCGAATGTATACATCGTTGTCACCGGAGTGGTTGGAAATCATAAGATTAATTGTTTTAGGGCTTAGTAATCTGACACCATCGAGTTCGCCACCATTTAGAAGCATTTGGCTAAAGCGCCAATAGTCAGACACTGTAGAGGAAAGGCCAGCAACTCCGCCGAAGTAAGTTGTTTCCTGATACTCAGGTGCTCTAAATAAATCAATAGATTGATTTGGCCCAGTCGGGCTGTAAACAGCGGCCACTCGATCGACTTTGTCTTTTGGAACAATATAGTGTGTATCAACCATCTGCAGAGGGTCAAAAATATTCTGCTGTAGATAATCGACCAATGACGTACCGGAAATTCTTTCAACTAATAATGCGACATAGTCTGTTGAGCTTCCGTATTGCCAATCGCTGCCTGGCTCAAAACTGAGTGGTAATGGCGCACGTCGTATGAGGGTTTGTTCTAGCGTTGCAGCTCTGGGCAACAATTCTAATTCTTCCGCAGTAAGAGCCGCTCTAATAGGGTCAACACCTGCAGTGTGAGAGAGTACGTGGCGAATATTTATCGGGCCTTCAGCAGGTACTCGGTGAGATCCATACTCATCGTTGACAATAACCTCTTTTCCTTCGAGTTCAGGAATCCAGTCGGTAATCGGGTCGGTAAGCAGAAAATGACCTTCTTCATAGAGGATCATCAAAGCTGCGGAGACGATGGGTTTGGTCATGGACATAATTACAAAGATCGAGTCATCGGTCATGACCTCGCCGGTTTCTTTATTTTTCCAGCCCTGAGATTCGACATGAACCACTTTGCCATTGCGGGCGATCAAAGATACGGTGCCCGCTAATTGGTCTTTATCGATATAGCGCTGCATCGCGTTAGTTAGGCGCTCTAATCGCCCTGATGATAAACCTACGCTTTCCGGGCTGGCTGTTGGGAAGCCATTAGCAAAGCCAGTGATCGAAAATAAGATAAAGGGAAGTGCTGTGATCAGCCCGAGGATTGATTTGAATGCGGAAAAGAATATCTTGTTGTTAATTCGCATTACTTGCTCCTGATTAATTGAGTTCTGCTTGTCAGTATAAAGGACCAGACCAATATTTGACCAGCATAGCTAATTGCTGCATCCTCTCTGCCCTTATTGGCAGTCGAAGCCTGTGAAAGCACCTGATTTTAAGGGCCATATATATCGGCATCAAATGGGAAGCTATACAAAAGTGAGTAATAGAGGAAACTATGTCTGATCAAGAGCACATCAGTTCAGCTAGGACAATATTCTTAAAGCCAGGTCACAACGCCGGGGATTTTGTGGAATCTCACAAGTGGAAAATTCTGCAAGAAGAGCCGGGTTTGGTCGAAGTAGATGTGCACCTGCCAGACCATTTGCTAAACCCCCGCAATCAACTGTTTGGGGGATTTACTGGAATCTACGTGGACATGATCGCGATCTACACCACTAGAACTTTGCATGCAGAACAGAAAGATTTTAGATGGTCATCAACTGTAAATATGAGAATCGACTATTTCGCCCCAGTAATGGGCCCGAGATTTATTCTGAAAGGAGAAGTAATTAAGGATGGCCGCTCAACTTGCCTTGTAGCGACTAATTTTACTGATATGGTAGGAAATAAGCTGGTGTACTCGATTACTACATTGCTCAAAAACAAATAAACCTGCTAGCGTAAATATAGGAAAGCTGGCCTAAGGAATATCCCTAGACCAGCTTTTTGATTTTCGTAATTCTTAGTCGCTTCAATAACCTGCATAAGCCCTATGCGAGACAGAATGAAGCTAATAAATAGAGAGCCTTACATAGAGTATCCTTTTTCATCGTGGTCGCTGATGTCGCAGCCCTTTTGTTCTTGCTCTTCGCTAATTCTGATTCCAGAAGTTAGCGCGCCAACCACTTTTAACAGAACAAATGTCACGATTGCAGTATAAATAACTGTCGCAGCGATCCCGGTTAATTGAACGCCTACTTGTGAACCGATTGTCATGCCATCGGGTAAACCGTTGCCGCTAAAGAGACCCAGATTCCCGGACACAAGAATACCGGCAAGAAAAGTACCTACCATGCCGCCAACTCCATGCACAGGAAATACATCCAGTGAGTCATCTATCTTTACGGTTTGCTTGAGGTACATGGTGGCGTAGTAGCAAATCACACCGCCGCTTAAACCAACTATCAATGCTCCGGCAGGTCCGACTGACCCTGATGCCGGAGTGATCGTGGCAAGACCCGCTACCATTCCAGTTATCGCGCCGAGGCCGCTTGGTTTACCAAACTTCAACCATTCAATAACCATCCAGGTTAGTGCGCCGGTAGCGGCAGAGATATGCGTAACAAACATGGCCATACCTGCGGCGCCATCGGCTGCCAATGCAGAGCCTGCATTAAATCCAAACCAGCCAACCCAAAGCATCGCTGCTCCGGTAAAACTCATGGTCAAATTGTGGGGAAGCGTGCTAGCTGAGAGAAAATCTTTACGAGGCCCAATTACGATAGCTGTTACTAAGGCGCCAACTCCAGCGGTGATGTGGACTACGGTGCCGCCTGCAAAGTCGATTAGACCCATTTGTCCAAGCCAGCCTCCACCCCATACCCAATTTGCTATTGGGAAATAGACGATCAGCGTCCATAAAGAGGTAAATAGCAACATGGCCGAGAATTTAATTCGTTCCACGAATGCGCCAACGATCAAGGCTGGAGTAATAATTGCAAATGTCATCTGAAAAGAGGCGAATACAGTTTCAGGAATATCTCCTGACATTGAATTAATATTGACTCCATTGAATAGCGCTTTCGATAATCCACCCCAGTAGGCAGATTCTGATGGGCCGAAGGCGATGCTGTAACCAACGACTAGCCACAAAATGGAAATTACTACAGCAATGGCGAAACACTGCATGAGAACTGATAGAACATTCTTGGTTCTAACTAGACCGCCATAGAATAATGACAAACCAGGTAGCGTCATAAATAAAACTAATGCAGTCGAGGTTAGAATCCAGGCAGTATTGCCACCGCTGAGGTCTTGAGCTGACGCGACGCTGGGGACCATTAAGAGTAAAAGAGTAGATAAAGATTTGAGATTAAGTAGTTTAGTTAACATTATTAGTAGAACCCCCTAAAGAGCATCATTACCGGTTTCCCCGGTTCTAATCCGAATGGTTTGTTCCAAATTGCTTACGAAAATTTTCCCGTCACCAATTTGGCCAGTGTTCGCTGCTTTACATATTGCTTCTACTACTTGATCTACAAGACTGTCTTCGACTGCTACTTCTAGTTTTACTTTAGGAAGAAAATCTATTACGTATTCTGCCCCTCGGTAGAGTTCAGTGTGTCCTTTTTGTCTGCCAAATCCTTTTACTTCAGTGAGAGTCATGCCGCTTACTCCCAAGTCGGATAATGCTTCGCGAATATCATCTGATTTAAAGGGCTTTATAATTGCGGTGATTAGTTTCATTGTTTTTCTCCTGCACCATTATGAGGCGTATTCTTTGCAGTATAGTAAGATTGTATAAATTCGATACCAGTAATTGAAAGACCTATCTAAATTCTTTTCTAAATTAATTAAGAAGTGTTTATCAATCACTAAAGAACAACAAAACTTTACCATGTCATTTGCTAAAGCTCCAACGAAGTACAGACAATTTAATGATTGATTTGGTATCTAATAAAATATAGGTGTAGTAATAGAAAAATTTCTCTAATTGGCGAAAAAATGCTCTGTCTTGGTGCAATTTTTGGTCTTGGGGTGAAATAATGAATGCAGCAATCCAGAGAGGAAATTTGGAGTGAGGAAAAGAGGAGAAAAGAAGCGGGTAAAATTTAGATTTAAAAAATAAGGGCAATCACTCATGGGTTAGAAGAGATGAGTGATTGCCCCAAAGTAAGGAGGACCTGCTTATGCAGCAACTCACTGCTCAATAGATTTAACCGACTGAATTAGAGGCTGGATCACAAAGGCGAAGCAGGCTCATGCGCGTGTTGATGTTGCAACGACAATAAAATTGAATGATTACAGGGTTAGAATTCTACCCAATAAAGCACTTATTGCTCCATCTGAACTTTTAGAAATTCTAAATTGGCAATCGGTTAGCTGTACACAATTTGTTGGTTATCTTGCAAGGTTTTCTGTATGTCATAGAGTAATGCTAAGTCAGTACTGTAAAGCAAATTCATAGTTATGCCGACAGTAATCTCGAATACAATAAGACCGCTAAGATCATCGGCAAAATTGAGCAATGGATATCCGAACCCGTGAATAATACCACCCGTGCCAGGGCAGTTTTTCGGCCAATTATATCTGCAAAGTAACCGGATAGAGCTTCAAACAATGTAATGGTTGTTGCGGAACTAACTTGTAGATAAGTAATATCTGCAAGACTAAATTCCGGATTATTAAATTTATTAATAAAAGATTATTTCTTATCAGATTTTAAGTGAGCTTCATCTGTAAGCAGATATTCAAGCGATGTTCTTTTCTTACCCCAGTACGATGCTAACAATGATCCGCTAATATTATGCCAAACACTAAAGAGTGCTCCTGGTAGAGCTGCTGTGGCAGAGAAAAACTGCAGTGCAAGAGCGACTCCAAGACCAGAATTTTGCATGCCAACTTCGATTGCGATGGTTTGGCTCTGTCGGAGATCAAAACCAAAGAGACGACTGACACAGAAACCACCACCCAGACCGGCAAGATTGTGTAGCACGACTGCAACGAGAGTTAACAGACCAACATCAAGCATTCGTTCAGCATTGAGAGCAACAATGATAGAAATAATTAGCAGAATAATTACAACAGAAACGGTTGGTAACAAAAATTCTATGGGCTCGACTAATTGAGCGAAAAAATGATTTACACTTGTTCCAAGTATTACTGGTATGAAGACCATCTGTAAAATACTAATAATTAGTCCCCAGGCATCAACAGCTACAGTCTCAGATAAGTAAAATGAACAAAGTAAAGGAGTCGCAATGACTCCAACAAGAGTAGAAGTCATAGTCATACTCACTGAGAGGGCAACATCTCCCTTTGCCAGATAGCAAATAACATTGGAAGCGGTACCGCCAGCACAGCTTCCTACCAGCACCATGCCCACAGTAAGCTGATTAGAAAGCTGCAGCATGGTAGCGAGGGTTAATGCCAGCAAGGGCATTAACAAGAACTGGAGCAGTACACCAACGAGCACGGGTTTGGGGTCTTGGCGTATCCGTAGGAATTCCGCTGCCGACAAAGTTAGGCCCATGACGAACATCACTAGCGCCAGTAGCGGTACGATGGCAGATTCCAGGCTCGAGAAAACCTCATTGAAGATAAATGCGATAAGAGAGAGAAGAATCGCCCAGAGAGGGAATAAGCTATTAAATAATTTCATGGCTGCTATTTTGGGAGGTATTGCTGACTGATTATCCTGGTTATTGGTGGAATTGCACTTGCTAGGATCTGTTAACCAATCAATAAGGTCACAAATTTAAGTTTGCAGTATAGCGATCTAACCACAGGCAAGTTTTGTACGGCATAAATTTAGTTCTGCCATCTACAATGAGAGGGTCAAGTTGTAAACTTTTTCGGGCCTGCTCATGGCGATGGACTTCAATAACGATAGCTTTTATCCTCCCTGTGCACTTCTTTTTGCAGCAACAGGAGAGAATCATGATTTTACGTCCACTTCTATTATTGATTATCGGTTATTTTTCGTTCTTTTCGTTTGTTGAAATTTCAGCAGCGGAATGCGCTCCAGATGGTTCCATTGAATTTGTCTGTGGCCCCATTAGTCCGGAGGATTTGGCAATAATTCCAGACTCCGAGTGGTTGATTGCGTCCGGTATGGAAGATGAAGGTTTCCTATACATGGTCAACACAGATGACCATAGCTCTTTGGCTGTTTATCCCCCAGCAATTTCAGAACCTGCTACTGCAATGGCACCTTATCAAGCCTGCCCTGGAGTAGTAGACCAGGGTTTTCGACCTCATGGATTGAGCTTGAGAGCCGGAGAGGGGGGAATTCATACTCTCTATGTTGTTCGCCATGGTGCCCGCGAAGCAATTGAAGTGTTTACAGTTGATACAAATAATTCTATTCCTAGCCTAACTTGGGTTGGTTGTGTGCCAGCTCCAGACTCAATTGTATTTAACTCCGTTGTAGCAATTCCAGACGGAGGGATTGCTGCGACTAATTTCGCATTGCCTGGTGGCGAGTTATGGGAATGGCAGGGCGGGAGTAATTGGACCAAAGTTCCAGGCAGTGAAACCGCGGGCCCAAACGGAATTGAGGTTTCTGCTGATGGTCGTTGGTTTTATATTGCCGGCTGGGGATCAAAATCCTTAATTCGACTTTCCCGCGGACAAACTCCAATACAAAAAGCAGCGGTTGAGGTGGGGCATCACATCGATAATTTGCGCTGGGCCCCAGACGGGAACCTCTTTGCTGCAGGGCATAATGGTCCTGCTAGCGATTCTATTTTTCAATGCCTGAGCGGGGGAGATTGCAGCGAAGTGAGCTCTTTTGTGACTAAAGTTGGCCCTGACGATCTCAAAATAGATCGAATCGTAGAATATCCATCCAATACTCATTTAATTTTAGGTACTGTTGCGGTTCAGATAGAAGACGAAATTTGGGTAGGTGGTATTGCCGGTGGTACAAAAATAGTGAGATTTCAAGCACCCTAATTACTTTTTTTAGTAACACTGGGAAAGAATCATTACTTATGAATAATACAAAGCCTTCATTTGATGTTGATCAAGTGGCAAGAATAATAGAGCAACATAAAAATCGCCCTGGCGCCTTGCTTCCCATATTGCATGGCATTCAGGATGAGCTTTCATTTATTCCTAGTGAGGTATTGCCAGTAGTTGCTAAACAACTAAATTTGTCCCGGGCCGAAGTGCATGGAGTGGTCAGCTTTTATCACCATTTTCGAACCAGTCCTCCAGGGAGAAATATTGTCCAAATTTGCCGGGCAGAGTCCTGTCAGGCAATGGGTTCTCGTAATTTGGAGGCTCATGCGAAACAATCCTTGGGAATCGATTTCAATCAGACCAGTATCGATCGAGAATTCACCTTATTGCCAGTCTATTGTCTCGGTAATTGCGCGTGTTCTCCAGCAGTTAGAATAGGTGATGTAGTTTACGGCAATGTTGATATTGATACATTCGACCAACTAATGCATGAACATTCAGCAGTCGCGGTTGAAGTAAAATGAGCACTTCAGCGACTAAGGTTTTTGTCCCTCGCGATACTACCGCATGTTCTCTTGGCGCTGACGATATTGCAAAGAAGGCCAAGCAAATCATTGATTCGGAACAACTTGAATTAAATTTGGTTCGCAATGGATCCAGAGGACTATATTGGTTGGAACCGATGTTGGAGATCGAAACCAGTCTTGGAAGAATTGCCTTTGGTCCAGTGGATGAAGAATCAGTAGATACAATTCTTCGAAGTCGCTGTTGGGAATTACTGACAGAGTTTGACTCAATCTTGAACATCGAGCTTCCTCACTTTCTGGGATTAACCGAAGAGATATCTTACTTGAAAAATCAGCAACGAATTTGCTTTTCAAGAGTTGGAATAATCGAAGCTACTTCTATCGAAGACTATAACGCCTACGGAGGCTTTGTTGGTTTGACGGTTGCATTAGAGATGCAGGCTTCTGCCATTGTTAAATCTGTTGTTGATTCTGGGTTAAGAGGAAGGGGAGGGGCGGCTTTTCCAACTGGTATAAAGTGGCAGACCGTGCTCGATGCTGAAGCGGAAGAAAAATTTATTGTCTGTAATGCCGACGAAGGAGACTCAGGTACTTTTTCAGATCGCATGTTGATGGAAAGTGATCCTTACTCACTAATCGAAGGAATGATCATAGCTGGGTTAGCTGTGGGTGCGAGACGTGGGTATATCTATCTTAGAGAGGAGTATCCTTTAGCGCTAAAAATATTGAATGAAGCAATCGAACTAGCCGGTGATGCTGGAGTGCTCGGGGAGAATATTCTAAGCAGCGGTAAAGTATTTATACTCGAAGTACGACTTGCTGCTGGGGCTTATATTTGTGGTGAAGAGACGTCGCTATTGGAGAGCCTTGAAGGTAAGCGAGGAGAGATACGCCCTAAACCGCCATTGCCAGCTATTAAGGGATTATTCGGTAAGCCGACTGTAATTAATAATGTAATATCATTGGCATCGGTTCCTGGCATTTTGGCCAATGGAGCGGAAGCCTATCAGGCATATGGGGTAGGCCGATCTAGGGGAACACTGCCATTTCAACTAGCCGGTAACATAAAGTATGCGGGCCTAGTCGAATTGGCCTTTGGCGCCAGTTTGAATACCTTGTTGCATGATTTTGGTGGTGGCACACGAACGGGTGAGCCAATAAGAGCGGTGCAGGTGGGTGGGCCGTTAGGTGCTTATTTGCCGGAAAATCAATGGCATACGCCATTAGATTATGAAGAATTTATGAAAATTGATGCCATGCTAGGACATGGTGGTATTGTTGTTTTTGACAGTTCAGTCAATATGTCTGAGCAGGCTCGCTTCTCCATGGAATTTTGCAGTATCGAGTCATGTGGAAAATGCACTCCCTGCAGGATTGGTTCCGTGCGTGGGGTGGAAGTCATAGATAAAATTCGCTCAGGTATCGACGTCGAGGAAAATACCGTTTTATTGCAGGATCTATGCGCTACGATGATCGACGGTTCTCTTTGTGCCATGGGTGGACTGACGCCCTATCCGGTACGTAGTGCACTTCAGCACTTTCCAGAGGATTTTCACGTCAAAGCAGATTCGCTTTAACTCGGTCTAAACCAATGCTGCAAGTATACGATCCAAACAAGCATGCAAATGCAGAACAGTTAACCGATCCGAAGAGGGACTACGGAACTCCATCTGCTGTGAGTGACTTTAATGGAGGTAGTGGACGAAATGGTAAAGAGCCTAGCAGTGCAACAAATTTAGTAAGTCTGCGTATTGATGGCAAAAATATTACTGTTCCGACGGGTACTTCAATCATGCGAGCGGCTGCCCATCTCGATATTAATATTCCCAAACTCTGTGCGACGGATTCCCTGGAAGCCTTTGGTTCGTGTCGACTGTGTTTGGTCGAAATTGCAGGTCGTAAAGGATTTCCTTCTTCCTGTACGACTTTGGTGGAAGAGGGCCTTGTGGTAAAAACTCAGTCGGAGTCAATAGCTGCGCTTCGCCGCAATGTGATGGAGCTTTACATATCAGACCATCCCCTCGATTGTCTAACCTGTCCAGCCAATGGCGATTGCGAACTTCAAGATGTAGCTGGCGAAGTGGGCTTACGCGAAGTTCGATACGGTTTTGAAGGTACTAATCACCTGCAAGCGGAAACTGATAGTAGTCACGCCTATTTTTCTTTTGACCCCAGCAAGTGCATCGTGTGTTCTCGCTGTGTGCGCGCATGTGAAGAAGTTCAAGGCACTTTTGCCCTGACTATCGACGGTCGTGGTTTCGATTCCAAAGTTGTTGCTAGTCAAGATGAATCCTTTGTGGATTCTGAATGTGTGTCATGTGGCGCCTGTGTGCAGGCTTGCCCAACATCCACACTTATGGAAAATTCTATAATAAAGCAAGGATTGCCTGAGCACAGCGTAGTCACTACTTGTGCTTACTGCGGTGTTGGCTGTGCTTTTGAAGCAGAAGTTAAAGGTGATCAAGTAGTGCGAATGGTGCCTCACAAAGCTGGGCAGGCAAATCGTGGGCATTCATGTGTTAAAGGTCGATTCGCCTTCGGCTATGCTACTCATCAGGACAGAATTACTGAGCCCATGATTCGAAATAGCATAGACGAACAGTGGTGTCAGGTATCCTGGGATGAGGCGCTGACATTTGCGGCCAGTGAAATTCATCGAATTCAAAATAAATACGGTCGTGACAGTGTTGGCGGTATCACCTCTTCCAGATGTACAAATGAAGAAACTTATTTGGTACAGAAACTAGTGCGAGCCGCCTTCGGCAATAACAATGTAGATACTTGTGCGCGAGTTTGTCATTCCCCCACTGGCTATGGATTGAAAACTACTCTGGGTGAGTCGGCTGGCACCCAAACATTCGATTCAGTAAACAAAGCTGATGTAATAATGATAATCGGCGCTAATCCTACAGATGCCCATCCTGTTTTTGCCTCACGAATGAAACGTCGGTTACGTCAAGGGGCGCAGTTAATCATCGCCGATCCTCGAAGGATAGATTTGGTGAAGAGCCCTCACGTATCGAGCGAACATCATTTGGATTTATTGCCTGGTACTAATGTTGCGTTGATAAATGCCATAGCCCATGTCGTGATTCGTGAAGGATTGGAAGATAGAAAATTTATTTCAAGTCGTTGTGAAACGCCGGCGTTCGAGAAATGGCAAGCATTTATTGCTGAAGATAGAAATTCGCCGGAGGCTATGGCTAAAATTACTGGTATCTCCAGCGAGCGCATTATTGCCGCAGCTCGCCAATATGCTGAAGCAGACAACGCGGCGATTTATTACGGCCTTGGTGTAACTGAACATAGCCAAGGTTCGACAATGGTAATGGGCATTGCCAATCTCGCCATGTTAACTGGCAATCTGGGTCGTGAGGGTGTTGGTGTAAATCCATTACGTGGTCAGAACAACGTGCAGGGTGCCTGTGATATGGGTTCATTTCCCCATGAGCTTCCTGGTTATCGGCATGTCTCTATCGATAGTGTGAGAGAGCCTTTTGAAAACTTTTGGGGAGTAAAAATTCTAAATGAACCTGGCCTACGAATTCCCAACATGTTCGATGCAGCAGTATCAGGCACCTTTAAGGGGCTCTATTGTCAGGGTGAAGACATTGCCCAGTCGGATCCCAATACACGACATGTGGAATCAGCTCTGAAGAATCTCGAGTGTTTAATTGTGCAGGATATATTTCTCAATGAAACTGCAAAGTATGCCCATGTATTTTTACCTGGCGCATCGTTTCTGGAAAAAGACGGTACTTTTACTAACGCTGAGCGAAGAATATCCCCTGTAAGAAAAGTTATGGCCCCTCTAAGCGGTAAAGCCGATTGGGAGGCTACGATGGCTCTCTCAAAGGCTTTAGGCTATGAGATGGAATACTCGCACCCCTCTGAAATCATGGATGAAATCGCTGAATTAACACCTACTTTTAAAGGTGTGAGCTATAAACGGCTAGACGAAGAGGGGTCTTTGCAATGGCCTTGCAATGACGAGGCACCAAACGGCACCCCGATAATGCATATTGATGAATTTGTTCGCGGCCAGGGTTATTTTGCGATTACTGAATATGTCGCAACTGATGAAAAAGTAAACAAACGCTTCCCTCTACTTTTAACTACTGGTCGAGTGCTTTCACAATACAATGTTGGAGCACAAACGCGCCGTACAGATAATTTACATTGGCACGAAGAGGATGTTTTAGAGATTCATCCCCATGACGCAGAAGATAGGGGAATATCTCAGGGGGATTTAGTAAAAATTAGTAGTCGCGCTGGAGAGACAACCTTGCCCGCAAATATTACTGATAGGGTTCAAGATAGTGTTGTCTATACAACGTTTCATCATCCGGAAACTGGCGCCAATGTGATTACTACTGATAATTCAGATTGGGCAACTAATTGCCCTGAGTACAAAGTTACCGCCGTGCAGGTGAGTAAAGTAGCTAAAGCTTCTGCGTGGCAATCTGAGCACGAAGAGTTTACCAAGCGGCAATTGGCAATGCTTGACGCTGCAGAATCCTGAAATGTCTGTCGAAAAGTCTACATTCACAAAGCTTAATTCAGAATCCGAACACTCTTCTGTTATTGTCGAAGTCGGTGTCTGGGCAGACGGCATTGTTTCTAAAAAGAAAGACTCGATTGCAACGGAAATGCCTATAGCTTTGGTCTATAACGATGTGTCCCACGCAGTAATGATGGCAAGTCCTCAAGATGTAGAGGCGTTTGCTTTGGGTTTTAGTCTCACTGAAGAAATAATTTCCTCTCCTGCCGAGATTTACGAGTTACAACTAAGATTGATTGAAGCAAGCAACGATTCAGTCACAGGAATGGAGGTTGCTATGACGATTTCCAGTGAGAGATTTGCATTGTTAAAGGAACGCCGGAGAAATTTAGTGGGGAGAACAGGATGCGGTATTTGTGGAGCAGAATCATTGCAGCAACTTCGCAGGCCTGCGCATTCGATTGCTAAGGAACTGCCCAGTCAGTTGAGTGTTACCCATAGCGCGATAAATTCTGCTGTAATGGCCTTACAGCAGCATCAGACTTTGCAGTCTCTTACCGGAGCAGTGCATGGTGCCGCCTGGTGTAATCAACAAGGGAAAATTGTCGAGCTTTGCGAAGACGTAGGTCGACATAACGCTGTAGATAAATTGGTGGGCAAATTAGCAGCCAGTGCTATTAATATGGACGAGGGCTTTTTACTGGTTTCCAGTAGAGCCAGTTATGAAATAGTTCAAAAAGCTGCTGTCGCTAGAATAGCCATTATTGTTGCGGTGTCAGCTCCTACTTCCTTAGCTATAGAAATCGCTGAAGAAGGCGGGTTGAGCCTTGTAGGTTTTGCTCGGGATAATCGCCATGTATGTTATAGCAATTGCCACAGACTAGATTGAGTGCTCATATGAATACTGAGCTGCAGCACCTCATCAAGATGATTAATCAAATCGCTGACAATGTTGCGATGGGAGAAAGTGCTGAGCTAGCAGCAGCGAAAGTTGCTGATCACCTATGCAGGTTTTGGGCACCTTCTATGAGGAAACAGGTCTTTGATTATGTCGATACAGGTGGGGAAGAATTGAAGCCTATAAGTCGAGCGGCAATAATCAAGCTGCGCTCTGGTTAATCTTCAAGTCCAAGTACTTCCATGCGTTCGCTGCCAGCAACAGTAACGATAGTTCCGTTGAGTGTGGTGAAAGACCTAGACTGTAACTGATACTTGTAAACCTCGTAGCTAACCGGTTTAGCTTGGTTTTCTCGGTGTAGGTTGACTGTCAAAATTGTATGATCATCCTGCCATTTGAAATAGTAAAGTGTGCCACCCAAACCTACCATTAGCACTAGAAACATATAGGCTGCGAGATGAAGATCAGAAGAGAGGGTGTCGTCAGCTTTTTCTTGTTTAATTCGTTTCGCAGCAGCTTGCTCAGACTCTATCGGTTTTTTTGGTTGCTTGCTCTTGGGGCTTCCAGTAGGTGAGCTGCGCTCATTTTTTTTCCGAATAAATATCACTGCAGCGATTATTACTAGAATTGTTGTGATCAGTTTTCCCAGCATTGAACTATTTATTCTCTCTGGCCGATTATTTTGCTATCAGAAAACAGATAATAGCAGTGGCTAAACGCTAGTTACTATAGCTGCAGTGTAATCGAGTCGAATGCGCAGCTGTCCAATAATTTAGCACTCCACAGGTCACATCTCGTCTCATAGACCGCAACAATTGCAATCGGCCGTCTAATTATCAGCTTCTTCTCCTAGATAGCTTGCAATAGGGGACAGAACTTGAGCAAATGACTGCCTGATAACAAACTGGCAAAGTTTGAGCATCGTTGCTCCGGAAATAAAGACGCTTTGAAAGATACCGTAATAAAGCACGCCCCTTTTGTTCCAGCAGGGATGCCTCCCCTTGACCTTGGTGGCAGGAGTACTTCATTTTTTGAATTTTGGCCGAGAAGGTTATGATCATTTCATGTCTTTTCGCTCGATGCAGGACTCAGCTTGAGTTAGACCCCAGTAAGCATCGCCCCGTATAATTCGCCCATGAATAAACTCAAAGCCATCTTGCAATTAACCCTAGCCGCGATTCTGGTCATCGCCGCAGCGGCTACACTGGTTAATCTCATCTTGATTACCATGCGTCCTGAAACTATATCCGTGGTTAATGCCATTATTGGGCAGGGTGTACTAATTATCTGCTTATTGGTTATATCGAGGATCTTGTTTAGAAATGGCAAAATGCGTTTTAAAGTGGGCGCTGAACAAGAGCCCGATCTAGGCTAATAGCTCCAAATCTAACATCCGCATGCAGCCACAGGCCTTGGCAGCTCTCCAGTTACTGAATTACCGAAGCTATAACCCTATTAGCAAAGGCAAGGTTTCGGTTTAGGCAAGTTAACCAAACCCTGTTCAAGCCATTGAAATAACTTAATTTAGTGTAGGAATTCTGCACAGTTTCTAGAGAAAAGAGTATAATCTCGCGCTTTTACCATTTCGCAGCGCAGCCCAATGATTATTATTGAAGATACAAATAGCTTCTCTCAGCTGCAGCAGAGCTGCGTGGCCACTATTGGTAAGTTTGATGGTGTCCATTTAGGTCATCAATTGATTCTGGATCAATTGAAGCAAAAAGCGGAGCAATTCAATCTCGTTTCTATAGTTATATTGATCGAGCCTCACCCTGAGGAGTTCTTTGCTGAGGATTCTGATCGCTGTCCAGCCAGATTGACAATTGTTGAAGAGAAGATGGAGTTACTCGAAAGCTTTGGTATCGACTTTGCCTTGAAGTTAACTTTTGATAAGGCGCTATGTGAGCTTAGCGCTGAGCGATATGTTCAAGAAATTTTG
>Ga0209402_10001653_pt1 | contig 23758 bp, 21 predicted proteins | sample ArcticOcean_MG_C_3_FD_187437 | JGI IMG/M metagenome (GOLD analysis project Ga0209402, IMG submission 187437) | Marine microbial communities from western Arctic Ocean - ArcticOcean_MG_CB8_126 (SPAdes) (version 2) | ecosystem: Environmental > Aquatic > Marine > Oceanic | place: Arctic Ocean... | reverse complement strand
AGAGGAAATTAAAAAAAATAAGATAATCATTTCTAGCGGTAAAAAAATAAGATCGCAAGAAATAGGAAGTTTGTTAGAATCTGGGATAACTCAAATCAAAGTTTATAAACAACTCAATATTGGAGTTCTTTCTTCGGGTGATGAGTTAATAAATCCCCATGAGAATATTACACCTGGAAAAATCAGAGATATTAATACATATACAATATCTAATTTAATAATGAAAACTGGAAGTAATGTAAAAAATTATCCTATTATGCCAGATGATTTTGATAAGCAATTGATTCAATCCAAAAAAGCTTATAAAGAATGTGATATTTTAATTTTCTCAGCTGGAAGTTCAATAAGTTATAGAGATACTACTGCAAAAGTTATTAAAAACTTGGGCGCCCCAGGAATCATAATTCACGGTATATCTGTTAAACCAGGAAAACCTACCATCTTAGGGTTATGTGATAAAAAGATTGTCATAGGATTACCTGGTAATCCCGTGTCTGCAGTTATGATATTTATAAATATTGTTCAGCCAATTATAGAGCAACTTTACAATCACAAATCTTTAAAACCTTATTTAAATTGTATATTAGATGACGATATCAGTTCTAAAACGGGAAGAGTAGATTATGTACCTGTCAAGATAATTACCAAAGACAACAAATTATTCGCTTCGCCAGTATTAGGCAAATCAAATTTAATCAATACACTTGTACAATCCGATGGATATGTAGTTGTACCTTCAGAAAAAAGAGGACTTTATAAACATACAAATGTTAAAATTAATCTGTATGAATGATAAACAATCAAGAAATTATTATCTTAGTGATATCCCTATTGAGGAAGCAATAAGTAAATATTTCAATTCTCTTGAAAGTTATTTTAAAACCATAGATTTCGAAGAAATAGAAGTAACTCAATCAAATCAAAAGATAACTTACGAACCAATTTTTGCGAAAATTTCATCTCCAAATTTTAATTTGGCCGCAATGGATGGAATATCAATCAATCATGAATCAGCAATTGGAGCTACTGAAACATCTCCTAAAATATTATCTGAAAAAGATTTCAATTGGGTGGATACTGGAGATCCAATTGATGATCAATATGATGCTGTAATTATGATAGAGGACATATCTAAATCAAATTCAAAAGAAGTAAAAATTTTCTCGTCCGTTCCACCAATGCATAATATAAGAGAAATTGGAGAAGACTTAATACAGTCTGAAATGATACTGCCTGAAAACTCTCAAATAAATCATTTTGATATTGGAGTCTGCTTGGCAGGTGGTGTTGATAAAATAAAAATAAAAAAACCTCTTACTTCTAAATTCATTCCAACAGGAAGCGAATTAATACATTTAGGAGAAAATCGTAATAAAGGGGATTTAATAGAATTTAACAGTTATGTTATAAATGGAATGTTAAATGATTTAGGTGTGATAACTAATACTTCACACATCATAAAAGATAACAAATCTGATATTAAAAATGAAATCTTAAATGCTGTTGAGATCTATGATTTAATTATCGTAAGCGCAGGCTCTTCAGCGGGATCAGAAGATTACACAAAAGAAATAATATCTGCCCTAGGAGAAGTTATAGTGCATGGAGTTTCTATAAAGCCAGGACATCCTGTTATATTGGGTAAAATTAAAAACAAACCAGTCATTGGCTTACCAGGATATCCTGTTTCAGCAATATTAATAAATGAACTCATAATCAAACCTCTAATAGAAAAAAAAATCAAATACAAAATGCAAACGATCCCACCTATCAAAGCTAAATTAGCAAGAAAATTAAATTCTACAATGGGCGAAGATGAATATATAAGAGCTACAGTAGGGAAGATAAATAAAGAATATATTGCAGTCCCCTTACCTGGAGGCGCAGGTGTAATTAGCTCAATTCAAAAAGCAAATTGTTTAATCAAAATACCAAGAAACAAAGAAGGATATCAAAAACATGAAATAATCAATGTAAATCCTTTAACTAATTTACAAAATATAAATAATACAATCATATGCAGCGGAAGTCATGATTTAGTATTAGATATACTTAAATCATTTCTATTAAAAAAAGGATTAGGATATCAAATGGCGATAAATCCCATAGGGAGTTTGGGTGGATTATTATCTATTGACCAAAATTTATGCCATATTGCAGGAACGCATATTTTTGATCCTGAAACAGAGCAGTACAATATCTCATTCATAAACAAATTCGTAAAAAACAATAAAGTTAAAGCTATAAACCTAGTTGATAGAATACAAGGAATAATAACAAAAAAAAATAATCCTTCTAAAATAAAATCTATTAATGATTTTAATAATAAAAACCTTGTATTTATTAACAGACAAAAGGGATCAGGGACAAGAATATTATTAGACTATTTACTATCATCTTCCAATATAAATTCAAAAAATATTAATGGCTATGATAATGAAAAAAACTCACACTTAGCAGTGTCTTATGCAATTAAATCAGGTAACGCAGATTATGGATTAGGTATCATGTCTGCTGCAAAAGCTTATGATTTAGGATTTGTACCGATTAAAGAAGAAAGCTTTGATATCGTTATACCTGAAAACATTATTAATGAGAAACATATACAAATTTTAATAGAAATAATAAATTCCAAAGGATTCAAAAATTCTATTAATAAAATAGGTGGATATTCAACTTCAAATACTGGACAACAAATCATATGAATGATTTGTTAACAGGTATCATTTTAGCTGGAGGGAAAAGTAGAAGATTAGGTAGAGATAAGGCTTTAGAATTATTTAATGAGAGACCATTAATATTTTCAGTGATAGACGCCATTCGAAGTTCAGTTGATGAAATTATTTTAATTGTTAATGATTCAGCCAGAAAAAAAGAACTTGCATTTATAAAGAATGTCAAAATCGTAGTAGATACATATAGCGATTCTGGATCTCTTGGAGGTATATATAGCGGACTTTTAGAAGCTCAAAACAGTAATGCAATCGTATTGGCTTGCGATATGCCATTTGTTTCAAAGAATATAATTAATACAATGAAAAACAGAATGGGATCTAATGTTGACATAGTCATACCAGAAACAGATGGATATAAACATTCAACTCACGCGATTTATAATAAGAATTGTTTAGAAGTGATTGATCAACAATTGAAACAAAACGAATATAAGATTTCAAAAATTTTCTCTAAATGTAAAACAATAATTATCACAGAAAATGAAATTGACGAAATCGAACCAAATTCAAAAAGTTTTTTCAATATTAATAACGAATCAGATTTAGATAAAGCTAATCAAATTTTTAACACGATGGGTAAAATTAAAATTAAAATCGAATTTTTTGGGACAGCTAAATTGGTTGCAAAACAGGATTTCATTCATCTTTACACCAAAAAACAAGTTACTGAAAATGAATTGATAAAATTAATAAGTAAAGCTAAGCCTGATTTGATTGGTCAAATAATTAAAAAAGATACAAATGAATTAAAAAAAAGTTACAATTTAGGTATAAATGGAATAAAAAATATTTCAGACAAAAAGATTTTTTTGCAAAAAAACGACTCTATATTAATATTTAGCAGTCAATCGGGAGGTTGATTATTGAATGGTTATAACAACAAATATTTATTGATAAATTTAGATGATCTTACATTTGAAGAAGAAAAAATTGAAGATCAAATTCTTTATGATTATTTGGGAGGGACAGGGTTAAGTACATACCTTCTTAACAAATATTCTTCAAATGATGACCCTCTTAGTCCAAGTAATCCTTTAGTTTTTTGCTCAAGCCCTTTAACAGGAACAAGATTAACAACCACAAGTAAATACTCAATCGCAACTAGATCCCCTCTAACAAATTTCATTGGAGACTCTATGTCTTCGAGTTATTTTGCAGACAAATTAAAAAAGACAGGATTTGATGCTTTAGTAATAAGAGGCAAATCTAACAAGTATAAATTGATTAAAATAACAAATTCGAAAGTAGAGTTTTTAGATGCAACGAACATTTGGGGGAAAACAACTTCTGAAACAGAATCACTACTTTCAACAAATCTAGGTAGTGACTTTTCTTTTGCATCAATTGGGCCTGCTGGTGAAAACTTAGTAAGATTTGCCGGGATCAAAAATGACGGTGGTCGAATGGCAGCTAGAACAGGAGTGGGCGCTGTAATGGGGTCAAAAAATCTTAAAGCAATTGCAGTTAATGGGAATCAACAAATCAAAATATATAACGCTCAAAAAATCAATGAAATTAGAAAGGAATTATCAATTAAAAGCCTTGGGGATTCTACAGAAAAATATAGAACTACCGGAACAACAATAAATATGTCATTGCTAAACAGATTAGAAATGTTACCAACAAAAAACTTTTCAGAATCAACATTTAAAGAATCTACAAAAATAGAGGGAGAAAATTTAATCAAAAATCATTTTTCCAAAAAAGCTCATTGTGCAAATTGTACTATAGGTTGTGAAAAGATTTTCGTCACAAATGATAATAATGACCCAATAACTTCAAGGCTAGAATTCCAAACGACTGCGAGTCTAGGATCCAATTTAGGAATAAACGACCCTAATTGGATTATTAGAGCATCTAGTTTATGCGATGACTTAGGAATGGATACAATCAGTACAGGAGTTACTATTTCTTGGGCTATAGAAGCTTCTAATAATGGGCATCTAAAAGAACCCATTGACATCAGTACAGAGCAAAAATTACTTGAATTAATAAAGAATATAGCGTACCGCAATTCAATAGGAAATCTTCTTGCAGAAGGGAGTAAAATAGCATCAGAAACGATAGGAAATAAATCTTATCTGTATGCAATGCACGTCAAAGGATTGGAAATTCCATCATATGATCCAAGAAACCTGCCTGCTCTTGCATTAGCACTTTCCGTAAGTACAAAAGGAGCATGCCATAACAGGGCAAGCGCCTATGATATTGATTTTAATAACAAAGAAATATTTATAGACCCTCAAATAATTGCAAAAAAAACAAAAGAAAGTGAAGATTATTCAGCAGTATTAGATTCTATGATTTGGTGTAAATTTTTAAGAAAATCATTTGATGATTTTTATTACGAAAGTTCAGATATCTATTCTCACCTAACTGGAGAAATAATCAGTCCGGAAAAATTAAAGATTGCTGGAGAAAGGATTAATAATTTGAAAAAATTATTTAATATCAATAATGGGTGGGTAAGAAAAGATGATAATTTACCAGAGAGATTATTGAAAAACAAATCTAAAAAAAATCAAATCATATCAAATAACTTCTTGGACTCTATGATAGATAATTATTATTATTTCAGAGATTGGGATAAGAATGGTAATATACCTACTAAGAAACTAAAACAATTAAATATAAAATCCGATTAAATATAAAATGCAATTAAACAAATCATATAAAAACACAAAAGAATTATTAGTTGATAATTTTGAACCGAAAAAGAGTTCTCTTCTCCAAGCATTACATATGATTCAAAGTATAAATGGATTTATTTCTCAAGATGACATGATTACTTTATCGAGATATTTGAAAGTAGCTAAAAGTGAAATATATGGATCTATTACTACTTACCCTGAAATTCAATTATCTATTGATAATGATTTCAAAGAATGCTCTGGACTTTCTTGTTTTATAAACAATAAAAATGAAATAACAAATCCAACAGACTGTAAATTTAAATGCTTTAATGCTCCAATCGGATTTCAAAGTCATTCAACGTACTCTATTGAAAAAAAAGAGTACAAAAAAAACAACGAATTGATAACTCCGATTATTGATTCTTCTGAAATTCTTAGTAGACCAGTATTATTAGAAAATATAAATGAAATTAAAGATGGAACTTTTGATTCTTACAATAAAATATATCATTTTAATGCTTTAAAAGAAGCTTTAAATAAATCACCAGAAGAAATAATTCTATTAGTTGAAGAATCAGGATTGAAAGGACGCGGAGGGGCATATTTCCCAACTGCAACGAAGTGGAAAATGGCATCTACAAAAACTTCAATTCAAAAGTATTTAATTGTTAATTGTGAAGAAGGGGAACCAGGTGTGTTTAAAGATAGATTAATTATGGAACATATGCCATTCAAATTAATAGAAGGAGCTTTAATAGCTTCTTATGCTAATAATTGTAGTAACTTAGTTTTTTATATTAATGGCGAAGCTGAGAATAGTTTCAATAGTTTGAAAAATGCTTTGTCACAAATGGAAAAAAATGGAATTATTGGAAAAAACGGGAAAATTAACAATTCTAATTTTAAATTAAAAATAAAACTTGAATCAGGAGCTGGGGGGTATGTATGCGGAGAAGAGACTACATTGCTAAACACCATGGAAGGACAAAGAAGAGAACCTAGATTAAAACCTCCTTTCCCTACGGAAAAAGGGGTTTTCAGTCTTCCTACAATAATAAATAATGCAGAGACATTATGTAATATTACATTTATATTAAACAATTCAATAAATGAATTTAAACAAATTGGAGACAAAGATTTCCCAGGAACTAAATTATTAAGTATAAGTGGACACTTTAAAAAATCTGGGATACTAGAAATTCCGATGGGAATTAAAATAAGTGAATTATTAAATCATACTCAAATAGAAGATGCAGATAATAAAATTGAATTTCTAGCTATAGGAGGGCCTTCTAGTGGTCTATTACCAAAATCAGAATTTCATACAAAATTAAAAGGTGGATTAATAAATGAAAATGGTATTATGCTTGGAGCAGGTGGATTCATAGGAATAAATTCAACTATAGATCCTATAGATGTTGTAATTAACTTGGCAAAATATAATTCGTCTGAATCATGCGGCAAATGTACCCCGTGCAGAGAAGGTACCCCGAGAATGGTAAAACAATTAGAACAATTAAAAAACAACTCCGTTAATAACAATTCTATAAACGATTTAAATCTACTAGCTGAAACTGTTAATGTAGCCTCTCTTTGTGGATTAGGGCAAGCGGCAGGAAACCCTATAATTAGTTACTTAAAATATTTTTATAACAAATAAATACATATCATGAAAAATACAAACATCATTATTGACGGCAAAAATTTAAAAGTACCTTCTAATTTTTCTGTACTTGATGCAATAAATAAGAATAAGCAATATATTTCTCAATTATGCAAAGATGAAGATATGAATGCACTTGGAGCATGCCGAACTTGTCTAGTAGAAATTGAAGGAATTCGAGGATTACCAGCGTCATGCTCAGTTCCTGTAAGTGAAGGTATGAATATAAAAACAAAGGGTGAAAATTTAGATAAAATTCGCAACAATGTTTTATCTCTCACATCAGGTATGTTAAGCAAAAATAAATCAGGGAAAGACTATAAAGATCTAAGTACTGCATTAAATTATTATAGTGCAGACAAAAATAAATTTATTCCTCGGGAAAGAAGCAAAGCAGATACTAGCAATACAGTTTTTGATATTTCTATGGAGGATTGTATATTATGCGGTCGATGTACAACCGGCTGCCAAGAGGGAGCTCAGTTTATAGGTGCTATAGATATGCTTGGAACAGGCAATGATACTAGGATTGGAACTTTTAATGACGAACCTTTAGTAGATTCTGTATGTACAACATGTGGACAGTGTTTATCTGTTTGCCCAACTGGAGCAATAAAAAAGAAACCTGACCCAGTTGAAATAGCAAAAAGCGTAACAACTACTTGCCCGTATTGTGGAGTAGGATGTGGTATAAATATAGAATTAGATAAAAATGATAATATGATTAATGTTTCGGATGATCCAACGAATAAATCAAGCTTAGGGATGTTGTGCATAAAAGGTAGGTTTGGTTATAGATTTGTTCAACATAAAGATAGAATTAAAACACCTTTGATAAAAAAAGATGGAATTTTTGTTGAGTCATCTTGGGATGAAGCAATCGATCTAATAGCAGACAAATTTAGTGGATACGTTGGAAATTCTTTTGCAACTTTATGTTCTGCTAAAGCTACGAATGAAGATGGATACATTCAACAAAAATTTTCTAGGGTTGTTATGCAAAGTAATAATATAGATCATTGCACAAGATTATGCCACTCCCCTTCTGTCGAAGCAATGTTAAAATCTTTGGGTAGCGGTGCTACTAGTAATTCCTATATTGATTATGAAGAATCTGGGTGTCTAATAATTGCCGGATCGGACGCAAATTCAAATCATCCTGTTGCAGCATCTAGGATGAGAAGAGCAGTTATAGAAAAAGGTGCTAAGTTAATAATTATAAATCCTAGACGAATCGAAATGTGTGATTACGCTGATCTATGGCTACGTCCAAAACCGGGCACTGATGTTGCATTACTAAATGGTATAGCAAAATCAATTTTAGACCAAAAATTAGAAAACACTCAATTTATTGAATCTCGTACTGAAGGTTACGAAGAATGGAAAAAAATAATAGATGACTATACTCCTGAAAAAGTAGAAAGTATAACAGGTGTTAAATCAGAAGATATAATTCAAGCAGCCAAATTTTATGCAAAGCCTAAATTTGGTGGTTCGTGTCTCATATGGGGTATGGGAATAACACAACATACTAATGGGACAGCTAATGCACACTCATTATTAAATCTATCATTAGTTACTGGAGAGTTAGGAAAACCGGGATCAGGAATATCTCCTCTTAGAGGTCAAAATAATGTTCAAGGATGTGGTGATGCTGGATGCTTACCTAATTCATTTTCTGGATATCAAGTAATAGACGATAATACTGTGAAAAAATTTAATAATGCATGGCAAACAGAACGTATACCTACCACTCATGGTTATGTAGTAACAGATATGGTTAAAAAGATTGAAGAAGGCATAGTAAAAGCAATGTATATTACGGGTGAAAATCCTTTGCTAAGTGAGCCAGATTTAAATCACGCAGAAAAAACTTTCAAAAAATTGGAATTTCTTGTAGTTCAAGATTTGTTTTTACATGAAACAGCACAAATTGCTGATGTTGTGTTACCAGCTGCTAGTTTTGCCGAAAAAGATGGAACGTTCACTAATAGTGAACGTAGAGTACAAAGAGTCAGAGCTGCAATTAGCCCTATAGGAAAATCTAAGCCTGATTGGGAAATAATTCAATTAATTGCTAATAAAGTAGCTGAAAAATTATCATTAGAATTAAATTCACAATTTGCATATAATTCACCATCCGAAATATGGGAAGAGATGGCTAAACTTACTCCGAGTATTTCTGGTATTAATTATGAAAGACTTGAAAATGAAGGTGGGATTCAATGGCCCTGCCCAGATACAAATCATCCTGGAACACGATATTTATACGAAACCGATTTTCCAAGAGGAGATAGAGCTAAATTCTTTGGATATAGCCAAGGGCGAAGAGCGGATGAAATGCCTAATAAAAAATACCCGTTAACTTTAATTACAGGTAGAATTTTATATCATTGGCATGGAGGAACTATGACAACAAGATCTGAATATTTACTTTCAAAAGCAAGTGAATTAGAAGTTTCTATCAACCCGCATGATAGTAATAAATTCGGTATAAATGACGGTGATTGGATTTCAGTTGAATCTAAAAGAGGAAAACTAGAAGCAAGAGCCTACGTGACAGACAAAATGTCCAATGGAGAAATTTTTGTTCCATTTGTAAAATTACAAAATCATGCTGCAAATTTTTTAACTAATCCTGCAGTCGATCCTGAATCGAAAATTCCTGAATATAAAGTATGTGCAGTAAAAATCGGGAAAATTTGATTTAAATAATTTCAATTCTTAATCTTTTGTTATTTTTGCCCTTACTTTCATGACCAATCATTTTTATGTACCCAACTTCCGAAGTATTATGAACATGAGTTCCTCCATCAGCTTGTAAATCCAATCCTTCTATATCAACAATACGAATTGATTCTATTCCTTTTGGTAGTAGGTTGATTTTTGTTCTAATCAAATCAGGAATTTTAAAAGCTTCTTCTCTTGGTAAATCATATACTTTAATATTTCTTGATGATTTAACTTCAAAGTTAATTTTTTGTTCTACTTCTTTAGAAAAATTTACTGACATCTCATTGAGTTCAAAATCCATTCGGCCGGATAATGGTTTCATATCTCCACCAGTAACAGAAGCTCCATAATCTCTCCAAATCACTCCACATAAGATATGTAAAGCTGTATGAGTTCTCATCAATTTATATCTGTTATCCCAATCTATAAAAACTTCTACAATTGAATGAACTTGTGGTTTTTCTCCATCAATCATATGAAAGATTTTACCGTCTATTTTTTTTATATTTTTCACTTCATAAACAATAGAATTATATATTAGTTTTCCTGTATCAGAGGGTTGACCTCCCCCTCCAGGATAAAAAACTGTTTGATCTAAGACAATTCCTAATTCATTGACTTCAATAACGGTAGATTTACATTCTTTCAAATAACTATCTTTGTAACATAAAATATCCATATATTCTCCAAATAAATTAATAAACATATTCTATAATATTATTATAAATGGAATCTATGATGGAAAAATTTGATATCGCAATAATTGGCGGAGGTATTGTAGGATTAGCAACTGCAATGTCTGCTCAAAAAAAATATAAAAACAAAAAAATTGCTGTATTTGAGAAAGAAAACAGTCTTGCTAATCATCAAACAGGAAACAACAGTGGAGTAATACACGCCGGAATATATTATCAACCAACATCCCAAAAAGCTAAGTTTTGTTGGCCCGGCTCACTGATGCTGAGAGAATTTTGTGATTCAAATAAGATCAAATATGAAATGTGTGGAAAATTAATCATCGCCACCGATGAATCTGAGATTGAAAGATTGAATGATTTGTATGAACGCGGTAAAGAAAATGGTGTAGTTGGATTAGAATTAGTAGATCAAAAAAGAATTCATGAGATCGAACCTTATGTCAAAGCTGTCAAAGGTCTTTGGAGTCCAAATACAGGCATTATTGATTACAAAATATTAACTGAATCTTATGCAGATATTTTTGAAAATAATGGAGGAAAAGTATATAAAAATCATAAACTTTTAAATATAAATAGTACTCAAAACAATATAATATTAGAAACGAATAATGAGGATTACGAAACAAAGTATTTAATTAATTGCGCAGGATTGTATGCTGATAGAGTAGCTAAAATGATGGATTTAGATTTTGATGTAAGAATCGTACCTTTTAGGGGTGAGTATTACACTTTAACTAATAAGTCTGAGAAAATGGTAAATGGGCTTATATACCCTGTCCCCGATCCTGATTTACCATTTTTAGGAGTACATTTTACTAAAAGAATAAATGGTGAAGTTGAAGCTGGGCCAAATGCAGTTATGGCTTATTCAAGAGAAGGGTATAAAAAATCCGAGATTAATTTAAAAGATATGTTTGAATCATTTTCCTACCCAGGATTTTGGAAAATGGTTAAATCAAATTGGAAAACAGGTATAAGTGAACAGTACCGATCTATTAACAAATTCAAATTTGTAGATTCTTTAAAAAAATTGATACCAAGTATATCATCAGATGATTTGACAAATCCAGGAGCTGGAGTAAGAGCGCAAGCAATAGATAAAAACGGGAACTTACTTCAAGATTTTAGTATTGTAAAGACAAACAATTCTTTGCACGTACTTAGCGCGCCTTCACCTGGAGCTACCTCATCTCTTAAAATCGCAGAACATTTAATGACAGAACTAACTATTTAGTTAATAAAATTAATTACTCCTGTATCGCCATTAATTTCTATTAAATCATTATCCCTAATTATGTTTGTTGCATTACTAACATCTAGTACCGTTGGTATTTCGTACTCTCTTGCAACTATTGCTGTATGCGAAAGAGTTCCTCCATTTTCACATATTATTCCTGATACTATGCCAAATAAAGGAGTCCAGCTTGGGTTAGTACTAATACAAACCATAATATCACCCTGTTCTAATTTATATGAATCCTCAAAATTTTTAATTATTTTGGCCACTCCTGTGAATTTTCCAGAAGAAGCTGAAGTTCCTTTCAATTGTTTTAGTCTCTCAGAAAATTCATTGGTGTTTTCTTCAACATGAGTAGATGGAAGAAGTCCTAAGTATTTAGGAGGTGTCGTATTTTTGTGATATTCAATTGATGCCTTATTTTCTTTAACAGATTTTAAAATATCATCAATTATAATATTCGAGTTTAATGATTTAATTGTTTCAAAATTTAAGTAAAAAATATCTGTGTTGTATTGTATGTATTTCTTTTCAACTAATATTTGACCGAGTTTTCTAAATGCTAAGCTAATTAATGAAGAACTATATTGATCAATATAAAAAGAATGATCTTCTTTTAAATTCCATATTGAACGTAGGGTTAAATACATATTGTGAAATTTGTTTTCATTACTTTCATCACTAATAAAATTCAACAAATCATTTAGAAATTTTTCTTCATTAGTATTAGGAAAATCAGAAATTTTATTCTCTAACACTGATAATGGTAAACTTTTCAATATATTCAAAACAATATTATTATTATCTTTCCAAATATCATCAGCCAAATCAAATCCTACAGCTCTATATCCATATTTTTCATTAAATTTTTCAATCTCCCCTATGATTTGTTCTTCGGAATTTGTATTTATCAATAAATCATATTTTTTTTTCAATTCATATAAATTTTCATCTATTTCGACTGTTTTATTTTTAATTCCTCTAAATAAATCATATAAATTCGAAAGTTTATAATTAGGATTAAAAGATTTGATGAATCGAAAAAAATCATCTGTGTATTCATGCAATGGGATTACAATTTGCATATGAATATCCCAATGGTGTTGATTGATTGTTATTAACTCATTAATTATTTTCAATCCCGATTTTATATCTTGAATTTGATTTAATTTAGATTTCATGTTTTCTAAATCTTCAAGAATCTCAGGTAAAAAATCATGCTCCCATTTTTGGGCTAAATTTTCAGAATATGAAACATTCAAATTATTTTTTGAAATTTCTTTGTTTTTCGTGGCATAGTAAGTATAACCATTAATAATTTTTTTCAAAGATTTGTTTGTACGACCAAAATATTCATTTGCTTTATTTGCTCCCATTTCAGTGGTAAGTTTTTGTATGTCTTGTGATAAAGGAGTAATTGGCATTGGGTTATGACCACTTTCCCATGCCCACGTTAATTTTTTTTCTGAAGAAGAAAAAAGGTTTTGCAAAGATTCTGGTAAAAATATATTATTAGTCATCTGATATTTGAATAGAAAAAATCATTATACTACATCAATCATTTGTATTTGATAATTCCATTAATAGTAGGTATCCTGTCTTGAGTGAAAAATATAAATGAATCGACACAAAACCGAAAATCCAAACCACGTTTTTCTAATCCTCTATTATCTGTAAATTTAAGTCGAGACTTTAAATATCTTTGGCTAGGCCAAGGAGGACAAGGATTTGCTATGTGGTCAGAAATGATTGCTAGAAACTGGCTAACCTATCAATTAACAGGATCTGCTCAAGCTATAGGTATTGTTAATCTTTTCAGAGCTATTCCTTTTGTAACTGTAGGAATGTTTGGAGGAGTGATAGCTGATCGATTTCCTAAAAGAAAAACACTTATGTTCATTCAGTTTTGGACGCTATCTATATATATAATGATGTTATTGTTAATTTCGAAAGATCTAATCCAATTATGGCATGTTTATGGAACCGCGTTTTGTCTTGGACTAGGAATGGCAATAAATCAACCTCTTCGTACATCTTTTATACCTCAAATGATTGATGAAAAATATATGCTTAATGCTATGTCGTTAAACTCCATGGCCATGGGTGTTACTAGATTAATTGGGCCAGCAGTTATAGGGTATATTATTGCAGTATCAAATAACAATGTTGCACCTGCATATATCGTCTCAACAATATCTTACTTATTTGTAATCGCAACAACTTTAATGATTAACAATAAAGGCAATCCTTTAGAAGAACATAAAAATTCTGCTTTCAATGATTTTACTGATGGTATCAAATATATGGTCCATAAAAACAGGGCTATATTATGGTTGGTTATTCTAGGATTGGGGCCATTGGCATTTGGGTTTAGTTATATTAGCCTTTTACCTGTATATGTGGACGTTAAATTAGGATTAGGGGCTGATGCTTTTGGTGGAATTCAATCAATATCATCAATTGGGGCTCTTATTAGTACTTCATTACTTGCTTCTTCTGGAAATATTCGAATAAAAGGAAAATTATTATTACTAACAACAATGGTTTATGGAATTGGTGTAATGATTATGGGATTTACAAATATGATATTTGTCGCATTTATAATTGCAATATTCATAGGTGGATCACAATCTGTTTTCAGAACCTGTGTTACTAGTACAATAGTCAGTATAAGTGAAAAAAAATATAGAGGAAGAATGATTAGTATGACAATGCTTGATATGGGGGTAGCTTCATTAGCTTCTATACTTGCCGGAAGTATTACAGATTTGATTAGTATCAGTTATGGTATGTTTTTTTGTGGCTTTATGTGTGTATTGATCGGAGCTATAACATTTACAGTTCATAGAAAATTAATTAAAATTTAATTATGCTTAGAAAAATAATATTTATAGCTTTATTATCAATTTTTATTCTCTCTTGTTCACAAAACAATGATACTGAATTAAATAAATTAAAAGCTCAAGTTGCAGAATTAGAAAATCAAAAACTACAACAAGAATTTATCGATTTAAAAAAACAAAAAACTATCCAAAAATCTGATAAAAACACTAAAGAAGAACCTAAATCATCTCCACCAAAAAATATGCCTATCAATACAGAAGGTATTATTTATTCTGACACAAAATATGCACCTTTCAATAGATATATAGATATTAAGAATTTAAGACTTCTTGTACTCGACGGAGTATCTGATGAAATAGTAATAAAAATTTCTAAAACTTATGAAAATATGTTTCAAGATAATGGCTCAATAGATCAGTCAAAAAGAGATACTCTACTAAATACACTGAAAAACAATTATGTATTCCAACGTGTAGGGGGAGCTAATCCAGATGCCTATGGAGGAGAACCGCCTTGTTGTCCTGATTATGCTCATCATATTGATCCAGAAAATATTAATGATTTTGCACACAATGCCTCAGATTACATTTGGGAGAAAAACCCTGAAGAATCTGAAAGGCAAACTATAGAAGTAATTGAACATTTACTGCATACAATTACTGATCAAGGATTCAGGCATGCCTTTCCAGAAACATGGGAATGGAATAACTCTAATTCACTGTTAAATATGGCCATGAATCAAGCGATAGAAAAAAAGATATATAACATCGAATCTTATAAATTTATCAAAAACATAGATCCTGTTGGATATAGAAAAACAATAGCTACAGAATATGCTTTTTGGATGATTTTATCTGCATGGGATATGTTTGAAACTGCAAATATTAGAGCTAATGATGAATGGAATTTAGATTCAAGTGAAGATTTAAAAAACAAACTACCATTATCATGGAAGCTATATGAAGAAACAGTTTTACCTGTACTTTCAGTTCCCAACAAATCGTTTATTAAGGAATTATATACAGAAACCCAAACTAGTGACTCCAAAGCTAAATCTGATAGTAACAATCAAATTTCTTTTTCATTAAATGAAGATATAAAAAATATTAAATTAGAATCAGGTAAAATCAAATTCTTACCACGTATACATAATGTACCATCCGATAAAGCGAAAATAGTAGTAGATAGCATAGAAAAGGCTATAAAATGGCTCCCCTTACCTTCAGGTATAATTGGAAATAGAGAAGGCTTGTTGATATTGCAATTATACTCTCATGAAAAAAGTAATCTCAAACAAGTAGCTGAAGAACGATGTTCTTCTTATCATGATGAAACCAATCAACAATGTATCGATATGCTCATTGAAATGATGCATGGAGCCGGAATAGGAATGGCTAAACTTTCAAACAATCCACTTATATTTGAAATAATTGGTGGAGACTCTTATTGGAATCCTGGGCCGAGTGAAAATGTATTGATGATCAGTACTCATGAATGGATGCATGTATATCAATACTCACATACACTTGATTTACCAGGCACAACAAACGAAAATCAAATACAATCACAGGGACCTATTTGGTTATCAGAAGGAATGGCTGATTATACTGGGTACAAATTATCTGACAAACATGGAAAAGTAAGTTATGAAAAATTTGTTAAAAACTTAATAAATATTGTTTCTGATATAACTAACGTGAATAATATTCTTTCTAATTTTGAAACACCTAAGCAACAAGTAGATTGGGAAGAGAGTAACAGTTCTATTCCATTAGCTCAAATAGGTCAACTAGCGTCTATATATTTAGCTGTGACAAGAGGCGAAGAAAAAATATATCAAGGTTATTATAAACACCTAAATAAATTGGGGTACGAGAAATCATTTGAGCAAAATTTTGGAGTGACACCGTCAGAATTCTATAAAGAATTTGATGATTTTTTAAACAAATCTGATGAAGCGAAACAAAATATTTTAAAAGTAAATTGATTTTACTTTGACATATCAAAATCAGATAATGTATATTAATATTGTAAATAATCAGGGGTAAAAATGAATTCTTATAATTACGATACATTTCCATTAGATTTTGACATGCAAGCGTTTATTGATTTTCCTAACATTGCTAATGCCGGCACAAAAGCACCTGAAGGCAAGGTATACAATCTCAAATCACAAAAATGGGAAGAGCTATCAATTTATTGGAAAGAAAAAACAACTATTATAGAATTTGGTTCTATAACCTGATCAGAATGTGCCCTGGCGGCGTCAGGCTTTAATAAATTAGTAGAACAGTTTGGAGACAAATTTAATTTTGTATTTATTTATACTCGTGAAGCTCATCCAGGTGAAAAAATACCTCACATAACTTCTTTTGAGCAAAAAATTGAACACGCAAAATTAATGACTGAAAAATATATTAATAGGACAATGTTAATAGATTCTCTCGAGGGTGATATTCATCATGCTTATGGAAGGTTGCCTAACATGACTTATATAGTTAATAAATACGGTAATGTCATGTACAAATCAGATTGGACTGATCCATCAACAATAAAAATGGCTCTGGATCATTATGGAGATGAACGAAAAATGATGGAAAACAAAATACGAGTCACTCCATATTATATTGAATGGCAGCCTATGAGAAAAAATGATTCTGAAGAATTTATGACTATATTATTAAATGATGCAGGACCAAAAGCTATTAAAGATTTTATAGCTTCTGCAAATCATTACAACGGACCAGTACAATCAAATTCAAGCCTAGGGAAAGCTATGGGGGAAAAATTACAAGACTGGCTTGATAAACAAAATTACTAATTTTCATTCATACTAAGGAAAAAATAAATGGAAGATGATAAAAACATAAATATTGGTATGAAAAACAAATTCAACGAATTGTTTAAAAAATTTAGCCTTGCCATCGCAATATTTCTAGGGTCTATATTGTTGATTTATATATTATTAGCAATTTTTATTTAGAAGAGTTTTTATCAAAAATAATTGTATAAATCATAATTAAGAATGAGCCTATTACAACTCCTAAAACTAAGAACCAAAACGAAAAAAATTGTACATTCCATATAAAGTTATTAAAAGCAGTAATGAAATCAATATCATACGAGCCTAATAATCTTTTGTCAGTTGCTAATCCTATTACAGAAGTGCTAACACAAATCACTCCATTAATTCCAAATATAATTAATAAGTAATTTATTGATTTTTTAATATTACCACTTCGATCTTTTGTCATCATATCCTGTATGTATGTCAATCAATACTGTATTACCATTTATATTTTCTATTTGAGCATCTTTAATAGCTTGACCAAGTTCATCTATAGATTTTACAACTATACCTTTCGCTCCCATGCCTTCAGCTATTTGAGCATAGTTACCTTTCATGTATGACACCCCAAAATTCTTTCTTGCATTTGGGAATCCTCCTGGGTAAGTAGCCATGCCTCCATTATTTAAGATTATAGTAGTTATTGGTAATTCAGCTCTTACGGCTGTTTCTATATCTAATCCAGACATACCAAATGCTCCATCACCCATTAAATTCAAACAAAATTTGTCAGGATTAGCTTTTTTGGCACCTATCATTAAGGGAATACTAAAACCCAAATGCGTAGTCTTACCCCACCCTATGTAACTATGTGGGACAGTAGAATTAAAAAACGGAACTATTTGATCTCTTGGTGCACCGGCATCATGAGTAACAATGGATTGTTCAGGAATAATATTTTTATTGATTTCATTTATAACTCTATAAGGATTAATTGGAATTTCATTTGAATTCAAATTTGTTTTCCACTCATTAAGCCATTTGTTTTTCAGTTTAGATATTTTTTCAATTTTCGTATTGTCAGTGTTTATTTTCGTGGTTCCCAAAATATCAGCAATTTGCTCATACAATAATTCAATGGTCAATTTTGTATCTCCATTCAATATAATATCAGCATAATGATCTTTGTTTATATCTTCATAATTATCAGTATTATGTATTAAAAACTTTGAATTAGTATCAATAGTTTGTCCATAAGGTGTATTGGTCATACTAGATCCTAAAGCTAAAACTACATCACATTCATCCATCCAGGTCCTAGCCTGAAGAGTAGTTGTTTGAACGCCAGCTCCTAAAGAAAGTGGGTGATTTTCATTAATAGAAGATTTTCCCGGCATAGTTGTATAAACAGGAATATTAGTAAGTTCAGCTAATTTTTGAAGTTCCTGTGTTGATCGGGAAAACAAAACTCCTTGTCCTGCGATTATCAAAGGGTTTTTTGCTTCAAGTAATTTTGTTGCCGCTCTATGTACATCTGAGTCTGAAGGTGCATGATAGCCTTTAATAGGCGGTTTGTAAGAATTAATATCTATTGATATTTCAGATGCAGATATATCAGCAGGAACTTCTACAACAACTGGTCCAGGTCTGCCATTTCTAATATTATGGAAAGCTCTTCTCATAACGTCAATTACTTGATCTGGTTGCGTAATGCATTCGGCATTTTTAACTATACCTTTATAATTCATAGAAGCATTAAAATTAGGCCTGATAGACATCTGATTTAAAGGTGGTGCCCCAGGTATTATTAATACAGGGATATTATCTGCGTAGGCTTGACTAATACCTCCCATACTATTCTCTGCACCAGCTTGGCTTTGCATTGAAAAAACTCCGATTCTTTCTCTGTCACTAGTTCTGCTAAATCCATCAGCAGCCATCATCGCTCCTCTCTCATGTCGGAACATGATTGGTCTTATTCCAATTTTAGATAGATCTTCAATTAGTGGATTATTTGGAAAACAGGAAATCCAATCAATATTCTCTTTTTGCAATATAGCTGCAATTGCTTCTGATACATTCATGATTAAAAAGGAACTCCTCCGCTTTCTATAGTAATTGATTGTGAAGTAGAGGAATTCAATCTAATTTCTTTAACAGGTTTATATTCATCGGAATTTTGCCACAAATCAAGTTTTTCAATTGATGGAAATTCTAATACAATGATTCTTCCTTTAGGGGTCCAATCAAGATTGTTATTTAATATATCACCACCTCGAACTAAATATTTTCCTCCATATTTTTTTATGGTGTCAGGAACTAATTTCATATATTTTTTGTACTGATCTTCATCATTAACAAATATTTCACTTATCACATAAATTTTCATAATATTTCCAGTAATTAAAATGGTAATTCAAAATAGGTTTCAGCTAAAATAATAAATAATATTATTATAGTAATCATCCCTCCAAATAAAGAGAGAATGGTAAGTGGGATAGCTTCTAATCCAACTTCAGATATATCCCATAAACCAATTTTGTTTCCTAATTTTTCCATATGTTCTGCCAATTTTTCCATAAATTTCTCCGTTAAATCAAGACAAATGGTACTATTATTAATAAAAATTCTATACTATTTTAATAATATTTAATAGACGAATATACTTATCAATAAATTTTTATCTAGGTTCTATAGTAATACTAAAATGAAATCGCGAATAAAATTAATAGAAAATTCAATTTCAGAAGATTCAGAAATCATCTTATGGGAATTTCTGAAATTAATTGAGCAATTCACTTGGAAATCACATGAGGACAAATCATGTTTCAAAGCGCATAAAAAATGGAAACATGTTGAATGGTCAAAGAATTTAAAAGTTAATACCAAAGATGTTTACAACAATCCCGTATTGCTAAGAAAAGACGAAAGGCAAATCATTAATTCTCATAAACATTTAGCAATTGAAATTAATAAAATCGAATTAGAAATAGAGATATATTATTCGAAAGAGGGTCATAAATATTTTAAATTAAGTGATTTTTACAATTGGTATAAGTGTGAATATAGTTTAAGTAATAAAGAAGAAAAGACAGACACTATAATTCAAAATTATGGGATTGAGTCATTAATAAATATCTATTGATTTGGTTTTTTAAAAGTTCTCATTATAGTAAAAAATAAAATCATTAAATTTGAAACAATCCAAATTAATAAAATAAAATCATTGATTGGAGTCCCTTTTTCTAAAAACAATAAAAACACAGATGACACACCCCACAAAAGAAAACTCACTATTGCTAAAGATCTCAAAGATTGTACTCTTAAGGGATGTACATATTTAATTGGAATAAACGTTAATATCACACAAAGTAAAACAATAATTAAATTCAAAATCATCGAAGTATTTAAAATAAAAAAATCTAATATCAAAACATTCCATATCGCTGGGAATCCTTCAAAATAATTATCTTTTGTTTTCTGTTTTGTATTTGAAAAGGTAAAACATGAAGCAATTAAAATCATAATTACGGCTAACAATTCGAATTTTTCAGGAAGAAAGTCAAATCTTAATATGATAATTACAGGCAATATTACATAATTAAAAAAGTCAACAATTGCGTCTAATATTACACCATTTATTCTTGGAGCAAATTTAGTAACTTCATATCTTCTCGCAAAAAATCCATCAGTACCATCTACTACAAGTGCTATTCCTAGCCAAACAAATGCAAAGTTCAATTGATCATTAAATACTGATTGAATAGCCAGTATTCCACAAATTATTCCTGTAGTAGTAAATACATGAACTAAGTAGGCCCTGATAACATATTTGTTTAATTTAGGAAAAAAATACATTGAATCTTAAAGATTAATTGATCTTTGATATTGTAAAGGCCATGAATCTTTATTTTGTTCAGCATTTAAAGCCCAATAAGGGTTTCTTAAATATTCTCTTGCCATGAATATTGCATCAGCCTGATTATTATTTAGTATTTCTTCAGCATGTTCATATTCAGTTATCAATCCAACAGCTCCTGTAAGAATGTCAACTTGATTTTTTATAGCTTCTGATAATCCTACTTGATATCCAGGTTTTAATTCAATTTTTTGTTCAGAGTAATTTGCGCCAGATGAACAATCAATCAAATCAACGCCACATGATTTGAGACTCTCAGAAAGTTTAATAGAAGAATTGGTGTCCCATCCATTTCCGGGGAAATATTCAGTCACTGAAAGTCTTGCGAAAATAGGAACATCATCTCCCACAGCATCTCTAACTTTTCTAGCAATTGTTTTGGCTAATAAAGTTCTATTGTTAAAATTACCACCATAAGAATCTTCTCTAGAATTTGATATCGGTGATAAAAACTCATGAATTAAATATCCGTGTGCAAAATGTAATTCTATGATTTTAAATCCTGCTTCTATAGCTCTTTGTGAAGCATTTACAAAGTCATCAATTATCTTAGAAATATCATTTGAATTTAATTCATTTGGGATCAATGATTTTTCACTAAAAGGAATTTTACTTGGGGCAACTGGTTCCCACCCACCTGATGATATATCAATATTCCCACCCCCCGACCATGGTCGGTTTGTTGAAGCTTTTCTACCTGCATGCGCTAATTGAATAGCTGGGGTTGAGTCTGAATTAGTAATGAAATTTGTTATTTTTCTCATTGGGATAATATGGTCATCTTTCCACAATCCCATATCCCAGGGACTAATTCTCCCTTCTGGAGAAACAGCAGTTGCTTCCATCATAACTAATCCTGCTCCACCCATAGCTCTAGAACCTAAATGCACTAAATGCCAATCATTTGCCATTCCGTCTTCAGATGAGTAAGTACACATTGGACTTACCCAAGCTCTATTTTTAATATTTTCATCTCTGATTTGTATTGGTTCAAATAATTTAGACATTATATTATCCTATTTTGAATGGAAATAATTCAGGGGTATTCTTTTTATATTTTTGATAGTTTTTGTCATTAGCCCATTTTGAATCCGCTCTTTCTTCTAAAATACGAACTCCAGATATATATTTCAACATAATATAAACAAATATAGGTGATATAAACCCTAACCAACTCCATCCTGAAAGAATTGGTACAGATATTATTGTTATACCAAGCCAAAGTGTAATCTCACCAACGTAATTTGGATGTCTCGAAATTTTCCATAAACCAGTATTAATAAATTTGCCTTTGTTTTTAATATCATTCTTAAATCTAGATTTCTGAGTATCTGAAATAATTTCAATTACAAACCCAATAATCCAAACTGATAATCCAATATAATCATAAATGTTGATATCAGGCTGATTATCAGAAGTTAAGATTATCAATGCTCCTAATAAAGTAAAAGTAATCCAAAGAGCTTGCAAGTTCCATACCATAAAGAAAGTAGAGAAATCTTTAAGATTATCAAATCTTCCGTCGGAGCCAGCAGTTTTAACACGTTTAAATAAAAAGAATCCTAATCGAATTGCCCATAATAAAATCATAGTAATTAATATAATGGAACGAATATTAATATTTTCGTTAAAGAAAAATGAAAATAAAGCTGCAGTAATAAAAGTTACTGATCCCGTCAAATCAAAAAAGTGTTCTGTTGATTTTAAATAAGAGGGAACAAACATAATCCATTGTATTAAAAATATTATAACAACTGATACTAGTAACAAAGGAATAGAATAAAAAGAATCGCCATTCTTGCCTGCTAAAAACCCTATTAACGACACAAATGAAATAATAAATATAGATAATACAAAATTTTTGAAGTTCTTATTCATATTTCATTATTTACTGAATCAAAATAAAAGTAATAGCTCCTGACAGATAACCAATCAAAGCTAAAAATGTAATATTTTTTATATACCAAATAAAATTAATTTTTAATATCCCCATCACAGCCACACCTGCTGCAGATCCTATAATTAAAAGGCTACCACCAGTCCCCGCACAGTAAGCCAAAAATTCCCAAAACATTCCATCAACAGCAAATTCACCTACAGTAGAAATCTCATACATCCCCATTGCGCCAGCAACCAAAGGAACATTATCAAGAATAGAAGATAAAAATCCTATAAATATATTTATCATATACAAATTACCATCAAATAATTTATCTAATATTTCAGCCAATGAATTAAGTATTCCTGTCGATTGAAGACTTCCTACTGCTAAGAGAATGCCCAAAAAGAAAAATATTGTAGAAGTTTCAATTTTAGATAAAGCTCCAGCAACTGTTAGGGAATGCTTGTGAGTTTTATCTTTATTTTGATGAATTATTTCAGTTACTACCCATAAAACACCTAAGCTAAGTAACATCCCCATATACGGAGGAAGATGTGTGATTGTTTTAAACAATGGAACAAATAATAATCCTATAACGCCTAATGCAAATATAATATTTCTCTCAT
>Ga0209402_10001645_pt1 | contig 23830 bp, 15 predicted proteins | sample ArcticOcean_MG_C_3_FD_187437 | JGI IMG/M metagenome (GOLD analysis project Ga0209402, IMG submission 187437) | Marine microbial communities from western Arctic Ocean - ArcticOcean_MG_CB8_126 (SPAdes) (version 2) | ecosystem: Environmental > Aquatic > Marine > Oceanic | place: Arctic Ocean... | reverse complement strand
GCGATGCAGGTGACGCAGCCGACGGCGGCGGAACGTGCGATGCAGGTGGCACAGCCGACGACGGCGGAACGTGCGATGCAGGTGACGCAGCCGACGACGCCGGAACGTGCGGTACAGGTGACGCAGCCGACGACGGCGGAACGTGCGATGCAGGTGACACAGCCGACGACGGCGGAACGTGCGATGCAGGTGACGCAGCCGACGGCGGCGGAACGTGCGATGCAGGTGGCACAGCCGACGACGGCGGAACGTGCGATGCAGGTGACGCAGCCGACGACGGCGGAACGTGCGATGCAGGTGGCACAGCCGACGACGGCGGAACGTGCGATGCAGGTGGCACAGCCGACAACGAGTAGCGGACTCCGCCAAGCTCGCAACATCGGCTCGGGCAGCTACGTCAGCTCGTCGATCGGCAGACCGCCGCCGACGATGCTGACAGGCCGGCCGCTGGCGTCTTCGTAGTGAGTCGCCAGCGAGATGCCCATCTGGTCATAGATCGTGGCGAGTACATCAAGCGGAGTGGTGGGGCGTTCCAGAACGCCTCCACCATGCCGCTCGCTCGCTCCCACCACGCGGCCGCCAACAATGCCGCCGCCCGCCAACATCACCGTAAAACAGTTCGACCAATGGTCACGGCCCGAGTGACCGTTGATCAACGGAGTCCGGCCAAACTCGCCAGCACAGTAGACCAGGGTGCTCTCGAGTAATCCTCGCTCGTCAAGATCCTCGAGCAACGCGGCGATGGCGGCGTCCAGCGGAGGCAGGTGCTGCTCAAGATTCTTGTGGATCTCGTTGTGATGATCCCAGTAACCGGTGTTGACCGTCACCACCCGAGCACCCGCCTCGACCAGCCGCCTGGCCAACAGGGCACTCTGCCCATACTGGTGCCGACCGTAACGATCTCTGAGTGCATCCGGCTCGGTGTTCATGTCGAACGCATGCCGGACCTCTCGACCGGTCACCATTTCCAATGCCTTCGACTTGAACGCGTCCAGCCCATCCATCACGCCGCTGCGATCAATGTCTCGACTCAGTGAATCAAAACTCCTCAACAGGTCCCGACGCTTGCGGACGATGTCCAACGCCAGTCCACCCGGTAAGGACAGGTTGGGCACTCGGAAGTCCTTGCCGTTGGGATCGGCTCCGACCTCGAATGGATCGTACGACGCCCCAAGATAAACAGACTTCTGATACCCGAATGCCTCGGCCTTGGGCACCGCGATGTAGGCGGGCATCTGAGGAGATCGGGAGCCAAGTGTCTTATTGATGACCGAACCGAAGGACGGTTGCTGAGCAGCAATCCGAGCCAACGTCGGGCCGAAATAACCGGTTTGCATCCAGTGAGCCGATGGAGCGTGGATGCCGTTCTCGTGGTGAATACTGCGAACCTGAGCGATCTTCTGCATCACCCGAGCCTGCCGACCAAATCGCTCGCCCACCACCGTGCCCGGGACACTCGTCGAGATCGGACGGTACGGGCCTCGGTACTCGGCCGGAGAATCCGGCTTCATGTCGTAGGTGTCCTGCTGGCTCATGCCGCCATGAGTCCAAAACACGATCAACGACTTGCCGCGGTCGCGAGTCGCATCGGCCGATACCGCTTCACGCTCCAGAAGACTCGAAAGACCCAAACCCAACAACGGAGCACCAACCTGTAGAAAACTACGGCGACTGATGCCGTCGCAGTTGCGATAACCACCTCCCAATACTCTCAACATCGACTGACCCCCAGACGTCCCACTTCAGAGATTGCCTGCCAGCCGGCACCGGAACGACGGTGCAACTCAACCGATCCAGGCTGTCTTTGCAGTCTCATCACAATCTGACCAATCAACTAGTGGTTGAACAGGAACTCGTTCGTCGCCAACAATGCCCACAACAACGACTGGTACGCCACACTACGGTCCGACTCGGACTCCAAGTACTCCAATGCCGTCCGCAACTCGATCTCGCTAGGACGACGAGCAAACACGCGGAGGAACAATCGCGAGATGTTCTCGGAATGAGACTTCCCGTTGGTCGCCAGGCGAGTCGCATAACCGGTCTTCTCGGACAACTTCCGCTGTATCTCCTTCGAACTGACCAGCTCCAACGCCTGAGCCAACGCCGGATCGTCCGTCCGCTCGCACTCGCACGCACTGCGTCGGTCCGGACGACCAAACACGTCCAGGAAATGCACCGACACGTTCTCATCGGGCAACTCGATCGCTCGCGTCCCGATCGGAAACTTGCCACCTCGATCGCCGGGGAACACCGTCGGTACGTTCAAGACCTGGCTGAATGCGTCGAGCAAAACCTCGGCCTTCAGACGACGGGGATAGAATCGAGCGTAGGACTGAGTGTCCAGACGGTTGCTGGAGGTGGGCTGGCTGCTGAGTCGATAGGCGCGGCTGCCGGCGATGCGGCCGATCAGGTGCCGCAGATCGTAACCGCTGTGAATGAAGTCCTTGGCCAACCACGCCAACAGCTCGGGATTCGAAGGCGGGTTGCTGCTCCGCGAGTCGTCGATCGGATGCACCAGGCCACGGCCCAGGAAATGGCCCCACATTCGGTTGACCATCGTCCGGGCAAAGAACCGGTTGTCGGGTAAGGACAACCAGCGAACAAACTTCTGCCGCGGGTCGTCAAACCGAGTCAACCGGAGATCAGGGCCGCCGAGTGGACGTGGAGCAATCCGGTGGCCCGTCCGAGGATGATGCACGACGCCTTCGGACTTGACGTAAATTCGCTCGTCGGTCGGCACCTCCGCGTCGGCAAAACCGCCGCGACGACCCACCCGAGAAAACACGGCCGCCAATCCATAGTAATCCGATTGGCTCCATCGCTCGAACGGATGATGATGGCACTGGGCACACTGGATTCGTACGCCAAGGAATGCCTGAGCCACACTCTCGACGTAATCGACCGTGGTCCTCACCTGGCGGTACCAGACCGTCGGGGGATTCTCACGCTGACTGCCCGTCGCCGTCAGGATCTCGGCCACGAACTGGTCGTACGGCTTGTTGGTCGCCAGCGAATCGCGAATCCAACCGGTAAACAACGCCGTCCCCGGTCGCTGCTTGCTGGTCGAATACCCCTTGCCACGTACCCGCAATATGTCCGACCACTTCATGGCGAAATACGCCGAGTACTCGGGCCGATCCAGCAATCGACCAATCAACCGATCCCGACGACCCGGACGCTTGTCCGACTCGAACAACTCGACCTCCTCGACCGTCGGCAACGTACCGCAAATATCCAGAGACACACGACGGATCCATGTCGCGTCATCCACCTCCGCCGACGGACGAATCCCCAGCCGCGACCAGCCAGCAGCCACAAACCGGTCGACCGCCGATGACCCCTCGGGCAACTCGATCCGCTCCAATTCCTCGCCAAAAGGAACCGTGCCGTGGTAAACCGACATCCGGCCTCCAAAACGAGCCAGCACCGCGAACAATCCACCCCCCTCGCCAGTCCTCACTCGACCCGTTTCACTTACGCTGCCGATCTCCGGCTCATTCGACAGGTACAACGCCTGCCGTGTCACGTCACGCCGGACTCCGTTCGAAAACACCGCCTCCAACTTCAACTGACGTGACGAACCAGCCGGCAGAATGCCCCGAGTCGGAGTCATCTGCAGGTCGATCAATATGGGATCCCCTGCCCGCGGCCCGGCCGCTCCCTGACGGATCCACTCCGAAAGCACTCCGTAGTCGGCCGACGCGAAATCCAGGCGACGGCCGCCGCCATGAGGCACCCGACCGGTCGCCTTCTGCAACAACAGACTGCCCGACGGATCGCCCGCAAACACCCGCCGGCCGCGGGCTTCCTTCACCATCGACTCGTGATCGTCGCTCGGCACAAAACCCAACAACGACAACTTGAAACCATTCTGACCCGTCGACTTGCCGTGGCAACCACCGCTGTTGCAACCCAGCTTCGTCAGGATCGGTACCACGTCGGTCGTAAATGAGATCCGCGACAATGCCGCCGCCGGCTCGGGAACCTCAGCCTTCGCCGAATCGACTCCAGCCAACCACCCGGCACCGACCAGCAGAATCCGACTGACCACGCCCAGCAGAGGATCTCTGACGTAATTCTCCATCACATCAGAATACGCAAATGGGTGCCCCGGCCACAGTCCAAAGACCACTCACCACGAACTCACTTCCCACTCGCCAGTATCGTCGTCGCAGTCACCGGACCCGACTCGACCGGAGAATGCTTGACTACGATCCGATCACCCGGCTTCAAGTCCGACAGAGACGCCGGCTTCCGGTTCCGCTCGATCCGTGTCGACTTGGAAATCACTACAGACTGCTGCCCACCTCCACGCACCTCGATCAGCAAGCGACCCGCCTCCACGCCCAACTTCGACACGCGACCAAACGCCGCACGAGATGGACCACGCTGAGGCCGGCCACCAAAACCTGGCCGGCCGCCAAAACTCGGTCGCCCGCCAAAACCGCCTGGCCGGCCGCCGAAACCGGGTCGTCCGGCCAGGTCGCCACGATCACCAGCCCCGGGACGCCGTCCACCACGATTCCCGCCAGATCGGCGGCCGCCGTCCCGGTCGGCTCGCAGGTGAATCGTGTACGTCTGAGTCACCGGGCGGCACCAGCCTTCCTCGTCGTTGCAGGCAAAGTACCTGACCACCAGCTTCAACGGACCACGCGATTCGCCCATCTCGACCGCCGCCAGGAACTCACGCGGATCAATGTCCGCTGGCTCCTTGACCTCCGGACCAGTCCACTCGCCCGGCTTCACCCGAGTGTCGACAACCGGGTCCTTGCCGTCGCCGTCGGTGACAAACGTCACCCGAATCGGCTCGACAAGGTTGTTCCAATGAACGTGATACAGGGGATCCATCATGAAACGGATGTACAGCTGCCCCGCACCACCCGACAACAACTCGCCATCCGCCTCGGCTCGCAACTTGGCGTAAAATGGCAAAGCACCCTCTCCCGCCTCGATCGACGGCTCAATCACCAACGCTCGAAGGTTCGAAGGCAACTCGATCCGCTTGACCACACCTCGGGCCGCCGCACGCTTGACCGTTTGAGTCTCAAGCTTCACGTCAGCCGGATCGGTCGGATTCTCGACCACACCCACCAACTCCTCCAAATCCGCTCGCAGTGCCGCCGCATCACTCCACGATCGCTTCCGCAACAATCGACCCTCGCCGTCGATCACGAACTCGCTGTTCGGAGCATTCCCCATCGCGTGCTTGATCGGATTGTCGATCGCATCGCAAATCCAGGTGAACTTCGATCCCAGTGTCCGTTGGGCTTCCTTCACATGAGCCAACCGCTCCTCGAGCGTGTACGGACGGATGTACCCGTTCGTCTCGGGATGAGCCAACGCTTTGTAGATATAGTAGAAACGGACACCCTTGGACTCGTAGTCATTGCGGATGGCCTCCAGACCGGAGACCTTTCTCAGGAAGGGAGGTCAGGTCAGGCAACCGAAAACCAAGACCTTGTAGTCCCCCTTCAAGGACCTCAGACGAACAGGCTGCCCGTCAGCCGTATAGCCGCCGACGTCCGGCAGCAACTCCCCCAGCTTCGGCGAGGCGTCATTGAACCGACGGCTCAGCCGGTCGCGAGACGATTCCGACGTGTTGGCCTTCGATTCCGATCGCCTCGGAGCGGCGCGACGCAAGTCCTGAGCCAGGACGCCCTGAGCAAACAACACGCCACCCAACAACACGGCAAACAACATTTTCATCGCGAAAACTCCGGGGCCACTCAGACCCAAGTACAAACACCGCCCGACGGTCTTCAGACCGGAAAAATAGACCCCCGCTCAACCAATAACCACATCCTACTGACCCACACACTCATCTTTCACGACCCGACACTCCACGCACAGGGAGCCGGACTGCCAGACCACCTGGCCGCAGGACTCGGGATCGGGATCGATCTGATCGGAGTCCGAGGCTCGGGCGCGACGGCCACTCGCATCTCGCTGCTCAGACGAAACGACAACCTCAATGGCAAGAAACTCGTCATCTGATGCTTCTCGATCCGTGAGTACTCCGAGAGTTTCAGTGGCTGGAGAACCGTGCCGGTCGTGCGACGCTAGTCGGGTCGTCAGCGACTGGCTCTCCACACCAACTGCACCTGCCGCACATCCATCACCGCCACCGACTTCTTCGAAATCGGACGAATCTCCAATCGGTACAGCCCCGATCGAGGAATCGTGACCACGCCGATTGACCGTGTGCGGAACGCCTGGAACCCACCAGTGTCCTCGACCGTGAACTCCAAATTCTGACCCGCCAACCCAACCGACACCCGACTCCCCCCATGACCCGTCCCGCAACCCTGCATCACCCGAACCTCGTAGCGGCCCGGACGCTCGACATAAACACTCCACCAACACCAGTCCTCAACACGAGTCCAATAGCCGACCGTGTTCTTGTGAGGCTGAGGCTCATATCTCAGGTTCTTGCCGACAACGATCGCATCGTGAGCAGCCAGGACGATCGACTGGGACACCGAGTTCAACGGTGTCACCACCCGCGGCAACCGAGAACTCCAGGGCCGACCCACCGTGATGATCCGGATCCGCCTCGAAGACTTTGGCTCCATCACCGGGAGTCGGATTTCCCAGTGAGTCGGCTTCGGAGCGATCTTCAACTTCGTCGGCTTGCCCGTCCCTGGCCCCGAACCGAGCATCTCGACACTCCGAACCGGGTTGTTCAATCGAGGTAACTTCAGCACACGGTCTGTCACCTCCGCCCCCACAACCAACTCGATCCGATCCTCACCCCGCTGCACCTCGACACCCGGCTGCTGTAGCCACGAACCGCTCCAACCAATCAACTGACCCGGAGTCGGATCGCCCAGGTGTCGGGCCAGAAAACTGTCGATCTCGTCGACCATCACGTCGAACCACGGATGCAGGTTCCAACAGCCGTGACGGCCTCGGTAGTAGACCAAAGCGGCACTCGACACGCCGTGACCCGCCAGCCGGCTTCGCGCCTCGACATTCGCCGCCAACGCGTCGTACTGGCCACGGAGGAACAGGATTGGAGGCGTCTTGGGCGAAAAGTGCGTGAATGGAGCACCCAGCCGGTACAACTGAGGTGCCTCGGCCAGTGTCTTCCCGAACCACTTGTTGGCAAACGAACTCTCGGGCTGCTCGCGCGACTTCACGGCCACCGAACCGGTCGTCAACTGCATCGGACCCGCCAACACCACCGCCGCCTGCAAGGCGCTTGACACTCCCGCATGCCCACCGGCACCCTGCAAGAAGCACACCTGCGGCGCAGCCGCCATCAATCCCACCAGGTGGCCTCCCGCCGATCCTCCCACCGCACCGATCCGGCCTGGATCCACATCAAACTTACCCGCCATCGATCTCAACCATCGAGTCGCCGCGTTGCAGTCGTGAACCGCTGCCGGGAACTTCGCCTCGCCACCCAGCCGGTAACCAACCGCGACACTCACGTATCCGCGTCGAGCCAATCCGGCGGCCAGGTAGTGGAACTTCGCCTTGTCGCCCTTCATCCACCCGCCGCCGTGGACAACCAGCACCGCCGGACGTAGACGCTTCGAATCGCCACGCGGCACAAACACGTCCGCTGTCAGCTTCCGGTCACCGTAGACCGCATAGACAACGTCACGCTGGACGTCGATCGCCAATCCACCTCCAGCCGACTTCACCGTCGCTCGCGACACCGACAGACCGCGTGACTTCAAGTCCGCCGCGATCACCAACGACGACGACTCGTCCGCTCCCAACACCGCACCCACACACAACGACAACCACACCACCACGCTCGTACAACACCGCATCCTCGACCTCCTCCACCCCGATCGCTCGCGACCACAGACGGCTGGATCCTACCCGCCGCCCCGAAGCCTCTGCCAGTCGAGCCGTCGCTTTGTTACGATCCGCCACACACTCCGCAAAGAAACGACTCGCCACAGCACCGGATCCGCCATCGCATGACTGATACCAACGAGCCAACCGATCGAGACGACCTGCGACTGGCCCGGGCACTGTTCGAAGCACAACAGGATGACGGACTCGGACTGCCCACTCGACCGCTCGGCAACACCGGCCAACACGTCTCAATCCTCTGCCTCGGAGGATGGCACATCGCACAATGCGCCAAGGACGATGGAGAACCCGAAGCGATCAGCATGATGCACGAGGCGATCCAGGAAGGCATGACCTTCTTCGACAACGCCTGGGACTACCACGATGGCTACGCCGAAGAAGTCATGGGCCGAGCCATCGCCAACCGACGCGACCAGGTCTTCCTGATGACCAAGAACTGCGAACGCGATTACCAGGGATCACTCGACAACCTCCACGACAGCCTCAAACGACTCAAAACCGACCACATCGACCTCTGGCAGTTCCACGAAATCGACTACGACAATGACCCCGAATGGATCTTCGAACAAGGAGGTCTCCGGGCCGCTCTCGAAGCCCAAAAAGCCGGCAAGATTCGCTTCATCGGCTTCACCGGACACAAGGACCCTCGCATTCATCTCGATATGATCGCCCAGCCTCACGAATGGGACACCGCACAAATGCCGATCAATATCTGTGACTACTTCTTCCGCAGCTTCCAGAACAACGTCGTCCCGGTCTGCCTGAAAAACGGGATCGGAGTCATCGGCATGAAGACTCTTGCCGGAAGCCCCGATGGTCAAAACGGAGCTATCCCCGCCGCCGGACTTGCGACCGCAACCCAATGCATCCACTACTCGCTCTCGCAACCCGTCTCCTCCCAAGTCCTCGGCATCCGAATCCGACGTGACCTCAAACAGGCACTCGACGCCGGACGAAACTTCCAACCGCTCGAAAACCAACAACTCGACCAACTCAGAGAACAGGTTCGCGAAATCGCCGGCGACGGTCGCATCGAACTCTTCAAGAGCACCCAACTCTTCGATGGACCACACCACAGAAAACAACACGGGTTCCACGTCTCGGAAAACGACTGATACGACGACCTGTCGTCTCATTTTTCGTACGAATGAGGTAGGATGATCAGGTCGAAACAGCCGGCCCAAACCAATCCAGACGAGTCCTACAAGGAGAACACGGCATGACCTCGACAGTCAATCGACGCACGTTCCTGGCAGCCACCACCGCAGCCACCATCGCATCAACCAGCACCGTCCGGGCGGCGGCCGGAACCGCTGCGGTGAACGACAAGGTGGTTGTCGGCGTGATGGGGCTCAGCCGAGGCCGCAGCCTCTCGCTCAGCTTCGCCGGTCGACCCAATGTCGAGGTCAAGTACGTCTGCGATGTCGATAGCAACCGCGCTGCGGCATGTGCCGCGGCTGTCGCAAAGACCGGAGCCAAGACACCCACTCCGATCGGCGATATCCGCACAATCCTCGACGACAAGACTGTCGATGCCCTCGTCATCGCCGCTCCCAACCACTGGCACGCTCCGGCCACCATCATGGCCGTCAATGCCGGTAAGCACGCCTACTGCGAAAAACCCTGCTCGCACAACCCGCAGGAAGGCGAGTGGATGGTCCAGGCAGCTCACAAGAACAACCGAGCCGTCCAGGTCGGCACCCAGCGACGCAGTGGGCCTCAAACCATCCAGAGCATCCAAAAACTACACGATGGAGTCATCGGTCGGGTTTACCTGGCCCGTGCGTATTACAACAGCGCCCGAGGCTCGCTCGGACACGGCAAACCCGCCGCCATCCCCAAACACCTCAACTACGAACTCTGGCAAGGGCCCGCACCACGTACCCCCTACCTCGACAACCGAGTCCACTACAACTGGCACTGGTTCTGGCACTGGGGCAACGGCGAACTGGGCAACAACGGCATCCACACACTCGACCTGTGCCGCTGGGGACTCGGAGTCGATTTCCCGATCCGAGTCAACTCGAGCGGGGGACGCTACCACTGGACAGACGACCAGCAGACTCCCGACACTCACCAGGTCTCCTTCGAATTCCCCGGCAACCGAAGCGTCACCTGGCAGGGACTCAGCTGTAACCGACACCGGGGCAGCTTCGTCACCTTTTACGGCGACAAGGGGAGCATGGAACTCGACAGCAACGGCGGACACGTCGTCTACAACGGTGCCGACAAGATCGTCGAAAAAGTCTCCGGCAACAGCCGTGGCGATATCGAACATATCGACAATTTCACCGCCGCCATCCGCAACGATGCACCCCAATCCCTCAACTGTGAAGTGACCGAAGGTCACAAGAGCACACTGCTCTGCCACCTCGGCAATATCGCTCAACGGACCGGACAGTCGATCACCTGCCGGTCCGCCGATGGACACATCGTCGGAAACGAACAGGCCGCCAAGCTCTGGGAACGTGACTATCAGGACGGCTGGAAACCAGTCGTCTAATCCCCCCCAAGAGACTGGCTCAGCCGACGACTCGCCGTACACGATTCCGACGGGGTGGCCTATCCCGACGCCAATCGACTACCTAGAAGTCCGGTCGCGGAGGATGACCGGGTCGGACCTCGATCCCGTCGTCTCCACCACGGTCGACCGGTCGACCGTCGTCCAGATCGTCGCCGATCGGTCGATCACCCCGAGGACGCTCGGGACGATCACCACTCGGCTCGCCCGGTTTGTCGGGTCGAGGCCGATGCCGCAATACGATGTGCAACGCCTGCCTTAGCAGACGCTTCTCCTGAGGCCCCAGCTTGCCGTCGCCGTTGAAATCAAACAGGCCCAGGATCCCAGCCAATCGCTGCGGAGCCGAAGCAATCTCGATCGCCTCGCCCTGCTCTTGTGACAGGAAACCCAGCACAACGCGGCGGGCGTGTGCCCGTTCGGGAGGATCCAGATGACCGTTCTGGTTGCGGTCGAACGCCGACAACAACAACGCTCGCAATTGACGAACCAACTCGGGGGTCAATCGAGACGGATGAGGCCGATCGGGGCCGACCTCGTCGCCGTCGTCAGACGCACCATCGCCGTCACCCGGACGCTCGGGACGTCCAGGTTTGCCAGGACGCTCGGGACGCTCGCCCGCGTCGCCGTCACCAGGCTTCTCCGGAGGCTTTGGAGGGTGAGGATGCCGGCCAGCGTGGCGCAAGGCATGAGCCAGACGTCTTTGTTCCACTGGGCCCAATATGCCGTCGCCATTCTTATCGAACATTCCGAAGATCGGACGCAAACCCGCTGGCAGATCGGAAATCGTGATCGGTCGGCCGCGGTGGCGAGACAGAATGCCAATCACCGTCTTCATCGCGTGGTGAGCCTCGCGATGGTCCAGACGACCGTTGCCGTTCTCGTCGAATCGATGCAACAAGCGATGCCTGAGTTGACCAACGACGTTCCCCGGCGGACGGTGCCCACCGTCGTCGCCCTCCGCCGACCAAGCCCTCTCGACACTCGCTCCCGGACACAACACCAAGCCGGCCGTCAGCAGCACAAGCAAAACAGTCTTCATCATCTCTCGCTCCTTGAAGGGCTGGCCCATGCCCACGGAAGTCGGATCGTTAACGACTTCGCCTCGAGTAGTGAACACCTTCACCGTACACGTCGTCAATTCCACATCAACCCAAGCGACGTGTCACGGCCCGAATATCTCGCAATCGGGCAACGCAGCCTGCAACGCCTCTACTCCCTTTTCGGTAATCCGCGTCCGCTCGATCCAGAGCCTTTTCAGAGATTTCAGACTCGAAATGGCCGCGATCCCGCGATCACTGATCACCGTGTCCCGAAGAGCCAAAGACTCCAGGCTCCTCGCCGCACCCAGAAATCTCAGGTCGGCGTTGACCACCAAGGTCTCGGACAGGTTCAGGTGGCGAAGTGCCTGGAATCGAGGCACCGCAGCCGTCAAACCGTCGGCCGTGATCGAAAGTCCACCCAAATCCAGACTCTCGAGCTTCTCCAATCCCGTCAGTCGAGACAGACCGCGATCCGAGAAATCGGTGTCGGCCAACGACAACTCGGTCAGGCCGACCAGCCGCGATAGATTCGTACTGGCATGGTCGGTGATCGAAGTGTTCGAAAGATCCAACTTACGCAACGACGTCGATGACTCCAACGGACCCAGACCGGCATCGGTGATGCCGACACCGTTGAGCACCAGTCGCCCGAGTCCCTCAAGTGCGGCGAGTCGGGCCAAGCCGACGTCGGTCAGGTCCGAATCGGTCACCGTCACCAACACCCCCGCTCCCGCTCCCGCTGAACCCTCAACCTCCGACACCTGCTCCACAGCCACTTGCAACTCCGACTGAGTCTTCTGACCGCGCCCGCCCAAGGCCTCCAACAATGGATCCACCGCATGAATCACCTCGCAGTCGGCATGCCCCTCACGCCACTCCGCAACCTCCTCTGCCGATAAACTCGTGCGGCGAAGGTCGAGCCGTTCGAGTCGACCGAAACGCGAAACGGCCGACAACATCGCCGGGTCCACCGCACAACCAGACAGGTCCAGACGCGTCAATTGAGCCAACCCGGACAACGGCAACAGGCCCTCGGATGTGACCGACGTGTCCGACAGTCGCAAGACTCGCAACATCCGGCACATCGACAACCGGCCCACCCCCGCATCACTTACACTCGTACCACCCAGTGCCAGGGCCTCGAGCCGAGGCAAACCGGGGAGATGAGCCGCGACGCCACGGTCGCTGATCCTCGCGCAGCCGGTCAAATCCAGCAACTCCAGATTCGAAAACCTCGGCAACAAGGCCAACTGCTCGTCGTCAACCGATGTCCCCGCCACGCTCAACCGCTTCAGACCCGACCGACCCGATGTGGCAAATGGGGCCAGTGTCTTGATGTTCGTGTGATCCAGAGTCAACTCGCGAAGCTCCACCCAGGCGGCGACATGGGCGGCGGTGACCGTGTCGAGTGGATTGCCGGTCAGGTCCAGGACACGCAGACCACCCATGTTGTGCAGGTGAACCAGCCCCGGTCCGTGGATCCCCGCCCGAGGCAAACTCAATTCCTCCAACTCGACCAGACTCGCAATGTACTCAAGACCCGAATCCCCAGGCCGCACACCCTCCAGATGAAGCTGCCTCAATCCCCTGAGCCCCTCCAGGGGAATCAACTCCAACGGACCGGCACGACGATTCAACGACAACTCGCCCGGTGACAATCGACCACCCGGAAAACTCATCACCACGCCAGGCATCGCCGACCACAACGACAACGCACCCGACACCGTCGTCCGCGTCCCCGACAGATGCAACTGACGCAAAGAACGCAACGGACGCAATTCCGCCAGGCCCGGGTCGCTGATCGATGTCCTCGACAACCACAATTCCTCAAGCTGAGTCATCGACGAGAGATGCTTCAGCCCCACATCAGTCACCAAGGTCCCCTCGACACTCAACCGCTTCAATGATGGGAATCGTCGCAACATCGACATGCCAATGTCGCTGAAGTTCGCAGCGAACACGTTCAGAGACTCCACCTGGCCATCCTGGTTTCGAGTCACCCGCGCGATGCGAGGCAAGGCCTTTTCGATCCGACCGCCGGCGTCCTCGATCGCCTGCACCAATGCGTCCAGGTCGATCCGCACCTCAGCCGTTCGCAACGACTCGACCAATGCCTGCCGGCCAGAAACACTCAGACCCGTCTCCGTCACGTCCAGGACCTTCAACTGCTTCATCAACATCAGCACGCCCAACGACGTGTCGTCGATCGACGTCTCGCCCAGGTAAAGCGATCTGAGCTTCACGAGACCGGCCAGTTGCTTCAGTCCGTCGGATGTGATCAATGTGCCCGTCAATCCCAACACCTCGATCGTCGTTCGACTCGATACCACCCCCAACGACTTGTCGCCCACCGATGTCTCGTCCAACCACAACCGCTTCAGACCCGGCAGACGACGCAACTGCTCGACCGCCTCGTCGTCGATCGAAGTGCTCGAAAGGTTCAACTCTTCAAGACTCCTGGGCAAAGTGGCCAGGCCCGCTGATGTCACTGCGGTCGCCTCGAGTGACAGGGACTTCAAGGACCGCATGCCGACCAGGGCAGCCGAAATACCGTCGGTCGTGGTGGGAGGCAGAAACAGAGACTCCAGGCCGATCATCCGCGACAAATCAGTCAACTCGCTGTCGACCAACCGACAGGACGACAGGTCCAGACCACGCACCTCTCGCATCGTTGACACCGCCCGAATGTCAGCCACCGTGGCCCGCTCGTTCAATGTCACCCGGCCGGGAATCCAACGGCCGGACGGAAAATCGACCGTCAACTCGGGAAAACGACGGATCACCGGCACCACCCTCAACAACGAAGACCCGGTGGCAACCAGATCGATCTCGTGCAATCCGCCCGCCAACCCCAACTTCGAGAACAACTTCGAATCCAACTCCACACCCGCCGCCACCACCGCTCGCTTGCGACCCGCACGCGTTACAACCTCGATGGCCTTCCCCGCAGGGACTGACGGGCGAACCGGTTCTGAAACTGGCTCAGGAATCGTGACCGGGTCGGGTGGCGGTGGATCCACCGCGACCGGTGGAAGACCCGGCTCGTCAATCACCGGTGGAGGACCCGGCTCTGGACTCACCACTCTCCCGCCACCGGCCACCGGAGTCGGGGCCGGAGCCGCATCATCACTGCAACCCGACACAATAGCGATCGCCGCAGCCAACCCCAGCAATAGCATCCCGCCAGAACCGCTTCGCCATTGCCACATGCCAAACACCTCAAAACGAAGACTCTCACCGAATCGATGAACACGAAAATGAACCAGCCGAGCAACCCACTCCTGAACCCGGTCAGCTTACCAAGGCACACCGACTCAAGAAACCACCCCGCATTGCCCGGCCACTTGCCATCGGTCAAAACACAACCGCATAATCCTGCCTGATTCCTCCTGTCACCCGAGACTCACCATGACCCGCCGTTGCCTCTCTCGACTGATCCCCGCACTGCTGGTCGCCGCCGCCTGCACTTCGACAACCATGGCCCACTATCTCTGGGTCACCGTCGATGCCAAGACCGGTAAAAATGGTACGACGAACATCTACTTCGAAGGCGGGCCCGGACCCGGAGACGGACAGTACCTCGATCCGTTCATCAAACGCGGCAAGACCTGGATCCGCACCGCCAAGAAGCCGAAAACGCTGAAGCTCGTCGTGGCCAAGAAGCCGGGCAAAAGATGGCTCAGCGCCAGCCTGCCCACCAGAGGACCACGCAGTATCGACTCGTTCGCCATGTGGGGCGTCTATCGCTACGGCAAAACCGACGTGCTGCTGCACTACTACGCACGACACATCGAGTTCACCGACGCCGATAGCCTCAAACGACTCGCTCGTGCACCTCAACTTGACCTGGAAATCGTGCCGCAATCGACCGAAGCCTCCTTCAAGTTCCAGGTGCTCTGGCACGGCAAACCGCTGGCCGGACGGCCGGTCGCCATCCGCGGAGCCGGTGGCTACACGGCCAACCTCAAAACCGACTCCAATGGCCTCGCCTCGTTCCCCGTCGCCAAGGCCGGTCGGTACACTCTGAAAACCAACCTCGATGAACCCGACAAAAGTGGGACTCAGGACGGCAAGACCTATGACATCAAACGTCACCACGGCACACTCGTCATCAACCTGCCCACACCCACCGCCGGATAGCAACCACCGCCGGATAGCAACCGGTTCAGGGCATAGCCGAGTCTGCCAGACGCCGGATCTGTCCAACTCACGCCGCAGCCGGGCTGGACTGTTCGCCAGCCTTCACTTGCTGACGTCGATGCAGGTGATCCGCTCGAGATCCCTGACGTACAGTCGGCCTCGGGCCAAGGCCGGAGGCGTCCAGGCTCGCTTGCTGGCCAGAGCCTGGAAGCGACCCTTCTCGGTGTAGGACTCGGATGTCGCCTTCACCAACGCCATCTCACCCTTCTCACCCAATACGAACAAATGACCCATGGCCGAAATGACCGCGCCTTTGCCAACCGTGCGGTTGGTCCAGAGAATCTTGCCGGTCGACAGCTCCTGGCAACGCATCACGTTGTTGTCGAAACCGTAAAGGAACCCGTCGAGCAACACGCAACTGTTGTAATGGTTCTTCATCGACTTGTTGGTGTAGATCTCATCGCAACGCACCGTCCCCTCGGACGCCGTCAACTTGTACGCCGTGCAACGGCCCGTGTTGCGCGACGCCGACACGTACAACGTCCGCGTCGATGGCTCGAAGATCGGAGTGGCAATGTTCATGTCGTCGGTCGTCAACCAATCCTGGGACCACTGCACGCTGCCATCCGATGGCTGTAATCCCACCAGCGTCTTGCCGCACCAGACGACCAACTGAGCCACCGGACCGTCGCCGCCGTCGCCGCTGGGTATGTCGATTCGCACTGGCGAGGAATATCCCGCCACGTCGTCGTGAGTCTTCCAGATCAACTTGCCGGTCAACTTGTCCAGAGCCACGATCGATGCCTGCTCGGAACCGACGTGCACGATCAGCTTCTTGCCGTCGATCAATGGCGTCGTCGAAACGCCCCAGATGATGTTCTTGGCTCCGAACTGCTTCAAAATGTTCACCTGCCAAACGACCGCACCAGATCCCCGCGACAGACACAACAGGTCGCCGTTGGCACCCAACGCGTACACCCGGTCCCCCTCAACAATCGGTGTGCCACGCGGGCCGTTGCCGTACGAGTTCTTGAACGTCGTCCCGGAATGCACCTTCCACAACGTCGAACCGTCACCAGCGTCCAGGCAATACACGTACTCGGCCGACTCCTCAGACCCCATCGTGAACAACCGGTCGCCAACAACACTCATCGATGAATACCCAATCCCCAGTTCCCTCTGCCAAATCCGCTTGGGCTTGCTCGTGGTCCAATCGAGCGACAAACCGGTCTGACGCGAAATGCCGTCGCGCCGAGGACCACGCCAGTCGGGCCAGTCCTCCTGCACAGGCTTCGACTTCGTATCTGCCGCGTCCGTCGCCGAAGTCGGCCACAACGCGGCAGCTGACAGAATCACAAGAGCCAACAGGCCGGCTGGGACGAGAGTCTTCATCAAAGCAATTCCGGAATCACCTCGCCGCGGTCCAACAATGGCCGCGTGCGGGTGGCTCCTGCAATCGGAGTGAAACGGGGATCGATACCCAGGTGATGGTACATCGTGGCCACCACGTCGTAGGGCCAAAGCGGTCGTTCCTGAGGCACCTCGCCCTTGGAGTTGGAACTGCCAATCACCTGGCCGTGCCGGTAACTGCCTCCGGCCAACAATACGCTCTGCACGTTCGCCCAGTGGTCACGGCCACCGTTGGCGTTGATCTTCGGAGTGCGACCGAACTCGCCCCACACCACAACCAGCACACGCTTGGCCAAACCCCGCTCGTGCAAGTCGTTGATCAATGTGGTCACTGCCAGGTCCATCGGCGGACTGGCCGTGTTGGTATGAGCCTCGAGTGTCTTGTGGAAATCCCAGCCTGAACTCGACAACCCCACGCCCGGATCGATCAACGTCACAAACGTCACACCTCGCTCGACCAATCGCCGTGCCAACAACGCCGACTGGCCCGCACGATGGTAACCGTAACGCCGCCGAGTCGACTCGGCCTCCTGCTCGAGATCAAACGCCGAACCCCTCTCTTCGCCAGCCACCAGGTTGAACGCGCTCTCATGAAATGCCGACCACGATGCCGTTGCCACCGGGTCAGGCTCGCCACGGATCTGCTCGAAACGAGCCAACAAGCTGCGCCGCTTTTCCAGGCTCGCTCGCGACAGGCCTTCCGCCGGAGACAAACTGCGGACGACGAAGTCCTTGTCCTCGGCCGGTAACTTCCCGTCTCCGGTTCGCTTGATCAGGATCTCCATCGGGTTGAATCGAGCCGGAAGATAGGCGCCCCGGTGAGGATACATCCGGTGAGGGCCCTGGTTGTCCAACGGATAACCCATGAACACATACGGCGGCATGCCCGTGTGGTTCGCGCCGCGGACCATCGACACCAGGCAACCACTGCTCGCGTGACTCGACTTCTTGAACGGGTTCACTCCCGTAGCCTTCGCGTCATGACCGGTCTGACACCAGTGCATGCCGTGCTGATGATCGCTGTTGTCGTGATGCACGCTGCGAATCAATGTCACCTTGTCCATCAACTTGGCATGCAAAGGCAACGACTCACACACGAACGTGCCAGGGACGTTGGTCGAAATCGGATGGAACGGACTGCGGATGCCAAGAGGTGCATCCGGCTTGGGATCGTACGTCTCGAAATGACTGGCGGCTCCGTTGAGCCAGTACTGGATCACCGCCGTATCACGCGGCACATCCCCCAACTCGACAACCCCGTCGCTGGCAACACCCAGACTGCCTAGCGAAAGACCGGCACCCAAGCCACTGCCCAGCACAGCACGACGCCCCATGCTGCTGCGGTAGTCCCGACAGCCACTTCCGCTCATCACACGGCCTCCCGACACCCGTCCTTGATCTCCCCACTCTTCCTCGGCCCAGCGCCCCTCATGCTACCACGCCGCATCGCTCGCACCGAAACCCAACCCAACTCAACCCAACTCAACCCAACTCAACCCAACTCAACCCAACACCTCCCTAATCACCTCCCGCGGCTGCACACCGGTCAGCCGCTGCTGAAGTCCTTCATGCAGGAACGTCAGGCGGTGGTGATCGAGACCGAGCAGGTGCAGGATCGTGGCGTGGAGATCCGAAACATGCAAACGCCGCTCGACCGCCTCGAAACCCGTCTCGTCAGTCGCCCCGATCCGCTGACCACCCTTCACTCCACCACCAGCCAACCACATCGTGAACCCGAAATGGTTGTGATCCCGGCCCGGCTTGCCCACTCCCTCGCTCGTCGGCGTCCGCCCGAACTCGCCACCCCAGATCAACAGCGTCTCGTCCCACATCCCCTGCCGCTTCAAATCGGCCATCAACGCCGCGATCGGTCGGTCGATCTCGTAGGCATGCCGACCATGATTGTCGGGGACGTCATCGTGAGCGTCCCAGGAATCGGCACCGCCACCGGAATACAACTGCACGAAACGGACGCCGCGTTCGAGCAACCGCCGAGTCAACAAGCACTGCCGACCAAAGTACTCGGTCCGCTTGTCCCCCAGACCGTACATCCTCTGAGTCGCCGACGTCTCGGACCCAATGTCCACAGCCTCTGTCGCGTCGGTCTGCATCCGGTAGGCCAGTTCGTACGACGCAATCCGAGCCGCCAACTCGGAATGGCCGCCGCGGAGTTCGAGATTGCGGCGGTTCAACTGGTCGAGAAGATCGAGACTGCGACGCTGGGTGCCCGGTGCGATGCCTTCGGGCCGCTTGAGATTCAAGATCGGCGCACCCCGGCTGCGGAACATCGTGCCCTGGAATCGAGCCGGCATGTATCCGCTGCTCCACGCTGCAGCTCCGCCCCGAGGACCACCCCGGTGGTCGGTCATCACCACGTAACTGGGCAGGTTGTCGTTGAGATTGCCCAGGCCGTATCCCAACCAACTGCCCAAACTCGGTCGACCCACCACGATGCTGCCCGAATTCATCTGCAGGATGCCGGGGCTGTGTGTCGGCGTCTCGGCGTACATCGAGTTGATCACGCACAGGTCGTCGGCGAACTGGCCAACCTGGGGAAACAGGCTGCTGACCATCAGGCCGCTGTCGCCGTGAGGACGAAATGGAAAGACCGATGGGGCCAACTTGCCGATCGCTCGACCGTTGGAACCAATCTGCAATCCGCCGTCAAACGTCTTGCCCCGGTACTTCTCCAACGCCGGCTTGTGATCGAATGTGTCAACCTGGCTGGGACCGCCATTGAGAAAGAAAAAGACGACCTGCTTGACGGTCGACGGGAAATGAGACGACCGCTGACTCGACTCGGACTCGCGACTCATCAAGTCGACCAGCGGCAACGCCGCAAAACCACCACCCCACTGCCACAAATGCTCCCGACGCGTGTTGCCACACGGAGGCTGATTGAGAACAAAATCGGTGAGCGGCACTGGCATGGCTAATCAGGGTATACGAATTCGTTGAGATTGAAGACCACTCGGCAGACCTGCACCAAGGCAGCACGCCGCATCTCGCTCGATGCCGACTTCAGATGACGCGTCTCGGATTCCAGAAACACTAGCAGACTGTCTCGCTCGTCATCCGTCGGCTCGCGACACAATGCCAGACGGAAGATCCGACGAACCTGGGCCTCGCTCCGATGCCCCACCTCGGCAATCACTCGATCGGCAAAATGACGCGACTGACGATTCACAAATTCGCCGTTGAAGAGTTCCAATGCCTGAGGAGCCACGGTAGTGACCTCGCGTCGATCTGTACTGCGAGCCGTGTCGCAGAAATCGAGCGTCTCGAGAAACGGGATCACCAGGCTCCGCTTCAAAAACGAATACACCGTTCGACGCGATGCCTCGATCTCGTCAAACGGCTTCCAGACCCCCGCAGGATCGTACCCGCTGCGAAGAGCATCCTTGGGAATGAACGGGTACATCGGCTCGCCGTAAAGCCGATCGTTCAGACGTCCGCTGACGAACAACATCGAATCGCGGATCGCCTCGACTTCCAATCGACGCAACGGAAAATGCGACAGGTACAGATTGTCGATGTCTCGGTCCCGATCCTGGTCCAAGTTGGCCGGATGCGTGCGGCTGCTGGTGGCGTAGGTGCGACTGGTCATGATCAGACGATGCAGTTTCTTCAGCGAATACTCGGCCTGGTCCGAAAACCACGTGGCCAGCCAATCGAGGAGTTCGGGATGAGTCGGCAGGCGGCCGCGGACGCCGAAGTCGTTGGGAGTCCGGACCAGGCCCGCTCCGAAATGGTACTGCCAAACCCGGTTGACGATCACGCGGCGCGACAGAGAGTTGTCGCTGGACATGATCCAACGCGCCATTGAAATCCGCCGGCGACTGGTCCAATTGTCGGCCGCCTCGAAGATCGGCTGCTTGGCAACAAGGGCCGCCGGCACCGCGGCCGACACCAGCACACCCGGTTGGTTCGGATTGCCTCGATTCAACAAATGAGTAGCCGGTGGCGTCGGGGTCGGTTCGAAGAAGAAGTAGCCCTGAGGCTGCTGCCCGAGATCCTTGCCGGGCAATTGTGCGGGAGGCAACGCCGCACGTGCCAACTCCATCCGCCCCTTGTGCTCACGCTTCAGACCTCGAAAGACGGCCACGAACGAGTAATAGTCCCGAGCCGTCAGTGGATCAAACTTGTGGTCGTGACACCGGGCACAGCCTATTGTCAGTCCCAGGAAGACCTGTGAGGTCGTACTGACCATGTCGTCGAGCGCGTTGTAGAGCTCCGCAATCACCTCGCTCTGCTGAACACTCGCACCCCGCTCGGCATCCCACGGACCCACCCGATGAAAACCGGTGCCCAACACCGTCTCGGTCGTCGCATCGGACATCTCGTCACCGGCCAGTTGCTCGGTCACGAACCGGTCGTACGGCTTGTCGGCATTCAGCGAACCAATCACCCAGTCCCGGTACTTCCAGGCCAACGGCTTCACACCATCGACCTCGTACCCGTTCGTATCCGCATACCGCACCAGGTCCAGCCAGTGACGCCCCCAACGTTCGCCGTGGTGCGGATTGGCCAGCAAACGATCCACCACCCGAGCAAACGACTCGGGCGACGCCTTGGCCACAAACCGATCCAATTCTGCCGGAGTCGGTGGCAGACCGAGCAGATCCAGAGAGGCCCGCCGCAATAGGTGTCGGGGTTCGGCCCGTGCAGAGACTCGCAACTGCCGAGCTTCCAGTTGGGCCTGGACGAAGTGGTCGATCGGGTTCTGCAATCCGCTCGCGTCTTGCACATGCGGAATCGCCGGTCGGCGAATCGGACGCAGCGACCAAAGGCTCAGGCGATCCGCATCATCGTCAATCCCGTTCGGCCACGTTGCTCCTCGAGCAATCCAATCGCTGATCACCCGAATCTCATCCTCACGCAACGCCCGACCTTCACCCTCGGGCGGCATTCTCGAATCACCATCACCACCGATCAACCGCACCAGCAAACTGGCTGCCGAATTCCCGGCCACGATCGCCGAACCGCTTGCGCCACCCTTCATCGCCAACAGCTTGCGATCCAGCCGAAACTCGCCCTCACTTTGGCCCGCACCATGGCAGCGGAAACAGTGAGCCTTGAAGATCGGCCGCACCTCGCGAAGGAAGTCGGGACCGTCGGCGGCCTGCAATCCACCACCGACCGCTGGCAACAACAGCGCCAGCAACGAAAGACGAACCCAAGTCCAGAGGCACTTCCGATCCATCACCGTCATCCTCACAGTCAATACCTGACCGACTCCGATCACGCCGTCATCCTACCACTCCGAGTCTTTAGAGACAGTATCGCACAGGTCATCCGTCATGCAGCCCCATCGAACTGCTCGGTTCGGAAGACTCCCTCCTGCCGAGCCAGGTAATCGTCGCGAGTCATCTGCGGAGTGAACTGTTCGAGCACCCGGCGGCCGGTCTCTGCGTCGTCGGCCAGCAGGTCGACCGCCATCATCGCCAGGGCCTTGGCCGGCGAGACATACCCGTTCTCCTTGTCGGCAATGTGCCAGTCGATGCTGTGGGCCTCGCCATCAGCACCGGCCATCACCGGGTGCAGCACCGGCATCAACTGGCTCAGGTCGCCCGCGTCGGTCGAACCGCCGCCGTGAGGATAATCGCGGTAGCCGGATTCGTCGAAAATTGTCGCCGCGTTCTTGCGAAACAGATCGGCCAGGTTCGGATCGTTGCACAGCGGCAAGTTGCCCGGCACCGTGTCGATCTCGACCCGACACCGCATCGCCATCGCTGCCCCCTTCAGGCAGGCATCCACCCGAGCCGCCGCATCGGCAATCGCCTCGGCCGTCTTGGCACGCACGTAGGTCTCCATGCGAACTTCCGACGGAATCACGTTCACCAGATCGCCACCCTTGGTGATGATCGGATGCACTCGCACGCAGTCCTCGTCGCGGAACGTCTCGCGGTGCGAGTTGATCCCGGCCAATGCCAATTGGGCCGCGTACAACGCATTGACACCCTGCTCGGGAGCACCTCCGGCATGAGCCGCCACGCCGCGAAACGTGACCGTCTTGGCCAGGAACCCGTTGGACGACAGGCCGACGCCGTGAGTGCCGTCGGATCGAGCCGGACTCTTGGTGTGGATCATCACCGCCATGTCGATGTCGTCAAAATGACCCAGCTTGATCAGCTCCTGCTTCCCGCAAAGAAACGAGGTCTTCCCCTCGCGAACCAGCCCCAGCCGGTAGTCGATCTCGACGTACTCCTCGGCCGGCACGGCCAAAAAGACAATGTTCCCGGCCAGTTCCCTGGCGATCCCCGAAGCCTCTAAACCCACTGCAGCACCCATCAGACCGGCGATCTGAGCGTTGTGGCCACAGGCATGAGCGGCCTGAGTCTCGGGGTTGCCCCGAGGGTGACCGGGGACCTGCAGAGCGTCCAATTCGCCCATCAGTGCGACCGTCGGACCCGGCCGGCCGCCGCGCAACACAGCCTTCACGCCAGTCACACCCAGCCCACTCTCAAATTCCCAACCCAACTCGTCGAAGACCTCTTGCACCTTCGCCGCTGTCCGATGCTCCTTGAACCCCAATTCGGGGTCATCCATGATCGCCTCACCCACACCAATGATCCGCTCACGGTGCTCTTCAATCGACCGACACACGGTCTCTTTCAACGCCAGAGTAGTCATCACGTTCACACTCCTTGTCATGGCGGGCATTCGGGGGGCAACTCTTTAAACTTGACACTTTGGGGTGTTCCGTCCGAAACGACGTAACGTATCCATTGTAAAGAGTTGTCCCCGGTGTTGCAGACACACGTAGCAGACGGTCGATCAGAAGAGTAGTATGGATTGAAACGGCCGCAGCCATGCCTCATGTCTGACCCCGCCCTTCCCTGCCCTGCCCTGCGTCACACCATGATCACTCTCCAGGACAACCCGG
>Ga0209402_10001633_pt1 | contig 23927 bp, 19 predicted proteins | sample ArcticOcean_MG_C_3_FD_187437 | JGI IMG/M metagenome (GOLD analysis project Ga0209402, IMG submission 187437) | Marine microbial communities from western Arctic Ocean - ArcticOcean_MG_CB8_126 (SPAdes) (version 2) | ecosystem: Environmental > Aquatic > Marine > Oceanic | place: Arctic Ocean... | reverse complement strand
AGTTGGAGCGCCACCTACGGGGCAACTCTGAGGGCCGCCTATCCCGCCGGACTGCGACCTTACGGAGAAAACAGCTCCCACGCTGCAAAAACCGCCGCATAATCCGCGCCCCACAGAGACTGGACCCGTTCGAAGTAGCCGCGCGGGTCGGAATCGTACTGCGTTACGATGACGGCATTGGAGTAGAACCCGAATTCGACGCGTTCGACGGACTTGCCCGGCATCGGAATGATGCGGTTGATTCTGGGCGCGTGGTATTCGCCACGGATCGATGCCGCGCGAAACACGATTTCCAGAATGACCAGTATCAGGAGCGTGGACGTTGCCGCAAGCAACAGTTTGCGAATGATACTTCTGCGGGGACGTGGTCGGGGAGGCATATGGTGACCTGAGGGCGGGACCTGTTGTTGTGCTGGCGGGGCGTGCTTATAGAATCTGGATCCTGCTGTGGACTTGCAAGTCGAGGAGAGGTCGTCGCGGCGGGCGAAGCGAGTTCCAGCCCGACAAGTAAAGACCTCGGGCCGACGTTTGTTGCTCACAGAGGCCGGTTGAGTTTCTTCAGATTTACGGAAAACATGATTGAGCCGTTGAACACGGTCGCACCTCAGAACGGACAAGACCATGAGCGAATTCCGGATCGGAAGGATTCGATGGGCGATGTTCAGGTTCCCGCCCAGGCATACTACGGCGCCCAGACGCAGCGGGCTGTCGAGAATTTCCCGATCTCCGGCTGGACGCTGCCGCCAGGACTCATTCACAGCATGGGGCATGTGAAGCTGGCCTGTGGGATCGCCAATCGAGATCTCGGCAAGCTGACGGGTTCCGGGAAGAACCCGCTGACTGACGAGCACGTTGAGTTGATGCTCGGCGCTGCGCGGGAGGTGGCTGAGGGAAAATTCGATGGTGAGTTTCCCATCGATGTGTTTCAGACGGGCTCGGGCACATCCAGCAACATGAACTGCAACGAAGTGATCGCGAACCGCGCGATTGAACTGAGTGGCGGAGATCGGTTTCAGAAAGAAAAGCCGATTCACGCCAACGATCACGTCAACATGGGGCAAAGCACAAACGACACGTTTCCGACGGCGATTCACGTCGCGGTTGCCACGGCTATTAAACAGGATCTTATTCCTGCTCTCAGTCGGTTGCGTGACACGCTGGCGAACAAGGCCAGAGAGTGGGATCAGATCATCAAGATCGGTCGGACACATCTGGCTGACGCCACGCCATTACGGCTGGGTCAGGAGATCGGTGGATTCGCACGGCAGCTTGAACTGTCCGTCGGTCGCGCGCAGCGTGGACTGGAAGCAGTTCTTGAATTGCCCGTTGGTGGAACGGCCGTCGGTTCGGGAATCAACACGCATCCCGAATTCGGTAGCCGGGTTGCTGAGGCGCTGGCGTCCGAACTCGACATTCCGTTCGTTGAGGCGGTCGATCATTTCGAGGCGAACGCTCAGCGGGATGGACTTGTGGAATGTCATGGCCAACTGAAGGCGATCGCCTCAACGTTGTTCAACGTGGCAAACAACATCCGCTGGCTGGGTTCGGGGCCACGGTGCGGTTTCAATGAATTGAATCTGCCCGATCGAGCTCCCGGCAGTTCGATCATGCCGGGTAAGGTCAATCCAGTGATGTGCGAGAGCATGATGCAGGCGACGGCCCGAGTGATGGGCAACGACCAGACGATCACAATGTGCGGTGCTGGCGGCGGACAGTTTCAGCTCAACATCATGATGCCCGTAATGGGACAGACAACACTGGAGAGCATCCTGCTGCTGGCCAACTCAGCCAGTGCCTTCGTCGACTTCTGTGCCGAGGAAATGCAGGCCAATGAAGAAGCCTGCAATGCAGCCGTCGAGAAAAGTCTCTCGATGTGTACCAGCCTGAATCCGCTGATCGGTTACGAAAAAGCGTCTGCACTGGCCAAAGAAGCTTTCAAGTCCGGCAAGACGATCCGCGAGCTGTGTCTCGAACAGGAGATACTCCCGGAAGACACCCTCGCCGAAGCTCTCGATCCATTTCGAATGACCGAGCCACAGGCGTAGGATCGTCCTTGAATCAAGTGTCACATTGTCGTCTTTCGCTCCGCGAAAGGCGACACTTAATGATCGAACGATCCTTAGTGTCTACGTTAGTCACAGTCGATCGGCGCGTTCCGTGTGCTCAATGCGACCGGGCTCCGACGCTACTTGCCAATGGCTGAGCAGGAATTGCGGACAGGTCAGGCCGCGTGTTTCTGTTCGCGTTCTGCTTCGGGATCAGGTTGCGGGATGCCTTCGTTTAGCTGCCACAAACGCGCTCGTTTCGTGAACGACGTGAACGCGGTCAGGGCGCAAACCTGTAGCCCGGGCATGCCGTCGAGGATTCCCAATCGCACGAAGTACAACCAGAGGAATCGAAACGGCACGGTGAACAGCATCCTCACGTAATTCGGCTGCCGGTCAGACTGGCGCCAGACCTGAGCCTGCCAGCTTGTGTAGCGATTGAATTTGCGGAAGTACTGGTCGTAATTCCAATACGTGAAGTGCTGCAGTCGACGACGCAGCCGCCCGACGCGACCCGTGTCGACAGCGACCTCGGCATGATCGTTGTCGCCCACGTACCGCGAGACGTCGCGACGAAACAGACGCAGACACCGATCATTGTTCCATCCGCTGAATCGGATGCGGTGCCCCATGAAGTAGTTCTCGCGGTAGATCCAGTATCCGTCCGCATCAGGTCCGGATTCCAGCAGCGTGTGAATCTCCGTGGCCAGATTCGGCGTGACGCGCTCGTCCGAATCGACGATCAGCACCCACTCATGTTTCGCCTGCGGGATGGCCCAGTTCTTGAAGTCTCCGGAATGCACGTACTCGCGTTCGATGATTCGACAGCCGCCGATGCTGCGGACAATGTCCAGAGTGCCGTCGGTCGAACCCGAGTCTGCAATCAGAACTTCATCCGCCAGTGACTGAACGGCTTCGATGCACGGCCGAATGTTCAGTCGCTCATCCTTGCACGGGATGATGACCGTCAGCTTCTGGTCGGATTGCCGGGCCATGTCGAACCGTTGGTGGAGTTCATGGGCGTGATGTTTGCAGAGCCGCTGCACTGAAGCCGCTGTATATCCCGGTCGCAAACAATGCAGCAAGGCGGATTCTCTCTGCACCCGAACGCTGCACGCGCGCCGGTCGAATGCAGTATCGTGGTGACATCACAGTCTCTTTCCTGACTCGTGGGTGCAGTCATGTCACGATTCGTTTCGATTGGAATTATCGCGATTCTGATCATCTGCCTGGGCATCACGTTCTATCAGGTCATCGCGCCGTTTCTGATGCCGCTGTTTCTGGCAGGGATGACCGCGCTGCTGTGCCAGCCCGTGCTACGGTACTTTCAGAAACACTTGAACGGGCGCCCGACTCTTGCCGCCGCCACGACGACGGCCTGTATCCTGACGGCCGTCATGCTGCCACTGCTGCTGGGCGTGTTCCTGGGCGTGCATCAGTTCTGGAATCTGGCCATCGCCGGCGGAGCCAAACTGAGTGGCGCTTCGTCCAACATGACGAGTCCTGTTTCGGAACCGCCGATCAGCGAAACGTTCCGTCACCTGACTGACCAGACCTTCAACCACCTGGAAGGACTCTTTGGACAGGCACCGACGGCGCTTGACCGACAGTTTCTGGTGATGGACGAGGAGCAGGCGAACGATCCGATCGAGTTACGAAAGCTGCGGCGAGCATGGTTTGACGACCAGCTCAGGCAGGGCCGCGCTCAGATGATCGATGCCATGCAGGGACTTGCTCTGAAAACCGTGGGTGTGGTTGGACGGACGATTGGCTCGGCACTGGGTGAGACGGTCGATCGGACGCTGGGGCTGCTGGGTACGCTGGTCGCCGCGACCGTGGCATTTGTCGTGTTCGGGCTGGCCCTGTTCTATTTTCTCGCGGATGGTCCCGACCTGATCACTGCCGCTCAGGCGTTGATTCCCATCGACAACGAACATCAAAACGAGCTGATGCAGAAGTTCGGTTCTTCCGTCCGAGCCGTTGTGCTGGCGACATTTCTTGCGGCCTTCGCGCAGGGACTAAGTACGGCAGTGGTGATGAAGCTTGTCGGTTTCGACCACTTTTTCGTGCTGCTCATCGTGGCGACGTTCTCGGCCATGATTCCGATGGCGGGCACATGGCTGGTTTGGATGCCGGGCGTCGCCTGGCTGTGTGTTGAAGAGAGCTGGGGTGCTGCGATTTTCCTCGGGCTGTTCGGTCTGATTGTCGTCGGCATGATGGACAACATGATTCGCACGTGGGTGCTGCAGAGCGATACACAACTGCATCCGCTGCTGGCCTTTGTCAGCGTGATGGGTGGACTACAGGTGATGGGCTTGTGGGGAGTCTTCATCGGGCCGGTCGTTGCCTGCTGCCTGCACGCGCTGATCGAGATCTTCAATCAGGAACTGCAGTTGGCGGAATCGGTCAAGTCGACTCCCGATCCCCCTGCCCCGGATGAATCAGAACCGGAGACAGTCGACGAAATCCCAGTACGTGAAATGTCGACGCTGGTCGAGCCGGGCACTGTCAAAGACGACGGCGCTCCAGCCACAGAGGATGCGGTAGCCGACAACAGCGACGCCGGCGGTCAGGACACGACGGGCGAAACGAGCAGTTGATGCGCAAAGCGTTCGCGAGGTGTCTTCCAGCCGCTCGCGTTACCACCACTTCCATTCGTCAACTCGTTCTTTGACGAATTGAACGCTGCCCGGCGCGCCGTAGTACGAAACTCCCGAGGGGACACCCTCGACTCCCACGACGACGCAGACGACGCGACCGTCGCGGGCAGCATCCACGAAATCGCGGTAGGACGCGCCCCGGGAGATGTAGAGGTGCCGCGTGTGATCCAATTGCGGTGACCATTTCGCGAGATCACCGTGCGCGTCAGCATCGGCCACGGGCGGGAGCTTATCCGTGTACCGTTCGCGCCACGGGAACACACGCACAAAATCACGCGGTGACCAGTTGAAGCCGACCTGCATGGCGTTGTAGCCACCGCGTCCGTACAGCCCGTCGTCGTACGCGCTGTAAGCGTATTCCAGTTCGAAGTCCTGCTCGGGGTAACACAGACTACCGAGCTGCTGCAGCGGTCGGAGCACCTGTTGCTGGTAGTCGGCCCACGCAAGGCCCTGCTTGCCAGCCTCGTCAGCAGCGCGCCAGATTTCTCGCTGACGTTCCGACCAGTGCGCGTCGAGTGTGAAGTTTCCCACGTGATGCAGCGCCGCTCCCCCATGCCGCCGCAGACGATGCGGGTACGCCTCCGGGCAGAGGAGAATCTCCATCGATCGTTGGGAGGCTTCGCCCGTCCGCAGGAATCCATCGACTGTCGCAAAGTCGGCGGTCTTCACGGCCAGCAGGTTGAATCCGCGGTCCTTCAGGCCGGCCAGGTCGTTGGCCTCAACAACGGGGGTCTTGAAGAGTCCCTGATGGATACGCATCGAGCTGTCGGGCAATGTGTCGTTATCGGGGACACTTAGTCTTCTCGTGGGAATGATCCGCGCTGGAAGGTCGAAATGCTCTGCTCCCATCAGGTTGGCTAGCAAACTGCGGAATTCTGCCGAGATTGCTGATTCCCCTCTCCCGCCCTTCGGGCACCCTCTCCCCTGAGGGGAGAGGGACGGTTGAGGCGTCTGATCCGCCTTCGGCCGAGGGGCGTTCGCTTCGATCGCCTGAGCAAGCAGCGCCAGTGAGTGAACGGCGTAGTACGTGCTGTAAAGACGTGATCGCCAGCCGGGACGATCCCCGAATCCGCCGTCGTGGTTCTGCAGACCGATCACCCATTGGACACACAACGGTATCGACACCGGCTCCGCATCCAGCAGACTCAGAATCTGCAGCCCCGCGAGTGTGTAATACACGTCGGGATAGTTTCCGGGTCGATCGACGTCGGGATCGAACAGAAAGCCTCCGATTCCGAAGGAAGCAGCCAGTTTGGTTGGTGGCTGCGCGATCTGGCACCGTCGTGCGAACGCGATGCATTGATTGGAATTCGGAACGGCGACGTTCAGCAAGTTAAGCGACGCAACGGCGTGATACGTGTGAGCGATGTGAGTATCAGTGTCGACTGGTTGCTTATCTGGAACACGAAGGTCGACGAACCCGCCGTTCGGCGCCTGCCGCTGGAGGATGAAGCGAGCAAGGTCGTCTGGATTGGAAGGATGCCGCCCGTCGGCATGCAGCGCGGCCAGCAGGTAGTACAGCGACGGCAGGTTGTAATAGCCGAGTTCAGTGGCTGCGCGAAACTGACGTGACGTTGAAGCACCCTTGACCTTGAAGAACGCGTCTCCGCCTGTACCGAACGGACTTCCGTAATAGCGAACGTCAAATCCCTGATGCACAAGCCGCACCGCAGGCCGGTCTGCGTCGGGTGGAGTCTGCAGCGCCGTCGCCTGGTTGGTCAGGAGCCAGGGTGTCAGAGCCTGATGGTAAACCAACCAGTGACCGTATCCGGCGTGTCCCGACGGATAACCCAGACCATGAGCTTTGACTCGATCTGCGTCAGGAATCCTGGCACCAAGCAGTCTCAATGCATGGACGGCGGGGTAGTTCCAGGCGGCGTCAGTGTATTCCTGATCGGCCGGCCCGAACGCTCCATTAGCCTTTCGGCATGAGCGGATGTACGCGACGACAGACTTCGCACAGACTTCGACGGTCTTATCTTCGGCCAATACAGGCAGCGGCGTGCATTGCCAGAAGGCGACGCCCACCAGCAGGCACTTTGAAAGATGAATCATGGTGCGGGTTTCACGGGAGTGTCAGGCGATCCAGTCGTTGATCACATTTCCGGCGACATCGGTTAGCCGAAAATCACGGCCTTGGAAACGATGAGTCAGCCGCAGGTGATCGAGACCAAACTGGTGCAGCATGGTCGCGTGCAGGTCGTTGACATGGACTGGCTTCTCGGCGACTCCCCAGCCGACTTCGTCCGATGCACCGTACACCTGTCCGCCATTGATTCCGCCGCCGGCCATAAACATCGAGAACGCATACGGATGATGATCGCGGCCGGTGTTCTGTTTACTACCACCACGGTTTTCGCCCAGCGGAGTGCGACCGAATTCACAGCCCCAGACCACCATCGTCGACTCCAGTAGTCCGCGCTGCTTGAGGTCTTTGATCAGCGCGGCGATCGGCTGATCCACGACCTCCGAGTTGTACTTCAGTTCGGGATCCAGGTTGCTGTGATGGTCCCATGACGCATACACAAGATTCACAAAACGCACACCTCGCTCAACCAGTCGGCGTGCCAGCAGGCAGTTGCGGCCAAAGCTCGACCGCGTCCCGCCCGACTGTCCACGTCCGCCACCGGACGGCTCCTGAGTACGGTTCACGCCGTAAGCTTCCAGCGTCTGCTTCGATTCGCTGGATACGTCGATCAGCTCCGGCGCCGCCGTCTGCATGCGGAAGGCCAGTTCGTAACTGGCGATGCGACTGGCGATCTCCGGATCGCGGATTTCGCTGTAGCGTTCGCCGTTGACGGTTCGCAGGACGTCCAGCCCTTTGCGTTGCAGTTCCGGCGGCAGACCAGCGGGGTTATTCAGGTTAAGCACTGGCTCGCCCTGGTTTCGAAACGGCACGCCGGAATACACCGACGGCAGAAACCCGCTTTGCCACAATGTCGCTCCACCGCTCGAACCGCGACCGCTGGTCAGCACGACATAACCCGGCAGGTTGTTCGATTCGCTGCCCAGTCCGTAGTTCATCCAGGAACCCATTGAGGGCAGCCCGAACGTGGGTCGACCACACTGCATCAGTAGCTGCCCGGGATGGTGATTGAACTGCGATGAGTGCAGTGAGCGGATCAGCAGCAGGTCATCGGCACAGGTCGCGATATGTGGCAGGTAGTCGGACAGCTCCATGCCGCATTCGCCATGCTTCGTGAACGTCCTGTTCGAGCCGCGCAGAACAGCCGTGTCTTTCTTGATGAAGGCGAAACGAACTTTTTCCAGCAGCTCTTTGGGCAGCGGCTTGCCGTGCAGTTCGTTGAGTTTCGGTTTTGGATCGAACAGATCCAGATGCGATGGCGCTCCGGCGTTAAAGACGAAGATACAGGACTTGGCCTTCGGGTCGTGATGCGGTTGCCGAGGCGCCAGTGGGTTGACGGAGTCGCGTTCGGCTTCAACAGCCGACGCTGACGAGAGGAGTCCGTCAGACGAAAGCATTGCTCCCAGCCCGGCCGCCCCCAGCCCGGAAGCTGTCGTGGTCAGAAACTCTCGGCGCGAATGGTCGGCGAACATGTTCAGTGGCGACATGGCAGAACTCGCAAGGAGTGGAACTGATCGTGACCGCGAGTTTACCTGATGATTGCGACCGACTGCAGTCCGCACAACCAACTCGATCCAACGCTCTGCGTTGGATCGCCGCGCCGGACGCTCCGCGTCCCGGCCCTGATGCACGGGACGCAGAGCGTCCAGTGATGCGTGCCAACGCGGAGCGTTGGCACGAGACGTAGAGTTGGCTACGCCGGAACTTCTCGGCACTTGTTCCGGTCTGCTCCCCTACAGACGCCGAATGCGCATGCCGCCGTCGATATACAGCACCTGTCCGGTGGCGTAGGGGATATCGCCACGAACGAGAGTGGCCACGGCGCGACCGACGTCTTCCGGAGTCCCCCACCGCGGCTCCAGAGTCAGACCTTCTTCACCGATCAGGCGGTCGTATTTCTCCGTGACGCCTGCCGTCATGTCGCTGCGAATCACACCGGGCTGAATCTCGTAAACACGAATGCCGAATTCCGCCAGCCGGGCCGCCCACAACTTCGTCGCCATGCCGGTCGCGGCTTTCGTCAGGCAATAGTCGCCACGATTCATCGACACGAACTCGGCCGAGATCGACGACACGTTAAGCACGCACGGTTCGTAATCTGTGAGTCCGACACGAGTCAGCTCGATCATCCGGTTTGCACAAAGCTGAGTCAGGAAGTACGGACCTTTGAGATTAGTCGCCACAACCCGGTCAAAACTTTCTTCTTCCGCTTCCAGCAGGTCTTTCCGTCCCGGAGACGTTATGCCCGCATTATTCACGAGCACATCAATGCGCCCGAACTCGCTCCGCACCGACTCGACGATCGCCGCCCGATCCGCAGTCGATCCCACGTCACCTGGGCAGTACATCACGGGACAGTCCTGCGACCGGAACTCATCGAGAACGTCGGCAACCTGGTCTTCAGGGCGAACGCCGTTCAGTGCCAGTCGATACCCGTCAGCGGCCAGCGAGCGGGCGATTCCCAGACCGATCCCCCGGGCCCCGCCGGTGATCAGTGCGACCGGTTGTCCGCTGCGGTCAATCATCGGACGGGTCCGCGAGTTGTGCCTGAACCTCACGCCGGAACGCACGGATCAGCTCTGTCTGGTTGATCGTACGCCACTTTTCGACCCACCGCGGCACGTCCTTCACTGGAAAACCGGGCAACACGACTGACTCCTCTGCCGAGTCGTACTCGCCCTCACTGTTCAGGACGAAGACGTGGACTTGATCGCGGTCGTACCGCCAGACTTCCGGGATCCCGAGACTGGAAAAAATGCCGAACTTCTTCATTGATGAGCGGCTGATATCGACCTCGATCACCAGGTCAGGCGGCGGATGGATCGACAGGTCGATTTCTTCCAGCCCGGACACCGCAGCGCAATTCGCGATGTAGTAGCTCTCGTCGGCTTCGAATCCACGCTCGAGGTCGTCACGCTTGAATGTTGTCGATGCAACGACATCCAGTGGAAGTCCAGCCTCCTCGGTAAACGTCTCGACCATCCGACCAATCAGGTTGCCCTCAGTTTCGTGGACTCGTGAAGGCGACATGATCTCCATCACTCCCTGATCGTAGGCGATGCGCGTGTGTCGTCCGTCACTGGCCTCGACCAGTCCGAGATAGACCGACCAGGGGACATCGTCCATCACCACCCGTTGTTCTGGCCGTGACACGGCGGCGTGCGTGGAATTGCTCACATGGCTCTCCGAGATCGAAGACGACAATCAGTGTACGCCGAACCGGTCACCAGAGCACCCACAGACTTCTCCAGGCGGGTCTGTTCACTTTTCCCCGCAATTGTGCATCATGCATTGCTGAAAGTGCTCAGTCTCTTCAGTAGACCCGCGTCCGGAGAATCAGATGATCGCGTGCGAATGTGGTGGATGTGGTTCGACCTACAAGGTCAAGGACCAGAATGCCGGCAAGAAATTCCAGTGCAAGCACTGCGATGAGATGGTCAAAGTTCCGGGCGGCGGCGGCTCGAAACAATCATCCGGCGGTGGCGCTCCGAAACGCCGCAAGAAGGCCGCCCGCCGCAAAGAGCCCGAATACGACGAGTACGCGGAGGATGAGCAGGACGACGGGTATGACGACTACGGAGACGACGACTACGGAGATGATGATTACGACGACTACGAGGAGCGTCGCCCGGCCCCGCGTAGCCGGTCACCGAAGAAGTCGTCGAAGAAAAAGAAGAGACGAAGTTCCGGAAGTGGCGAGAGCCTGTTGAGCAGGTATGCGACGAATCCACTGTTGTGGATCGGTGTTCCAATCGGAATTGGCATGCTCGTCGGAATGCTGTCACTGATCGCCGCACCTGCCGGTGGTATCGCGGCGATCGGAGCAATTGTCGTCTGCGGGATCATCTCTATGTGTTGCGGAATCCACTCACTGGTGCTCGCATTCAACGAAGACGTCAAACACGGGATGATGTATCTCTTTGTCCCGTTCTACTGGCTTTACTATCTGGTCACTCGCTGGGAGGAGCAGCGTAAGTCCTTTGTCACGTCAATCAGTATGATCCTGGCAATGGTCCTCGCAATAGTGGGCATGAGGGCCGGTGGCTAATGTCAATTCGCAAACTGACTTCCACCTCGACCAGTGAATCGGCCACCATATTCAGGACGGGATTTCCAATGACTGATCGGGTTATCAAGTGGGCCTCGCTGGCAGTACTGCTCAGCATCGGTCTTAACTTCGCGGATGCCGCCGATGACTACAAACTCGGTCCCGATTCCATGCGGCAGGAGCGCGTGCCGGTCGGGACAGTGACGAAGTCGAAGTGGATCAGCGAGAAAGTGTTTCCGGGCACCGAGCGCGACATGTGGGTTTACGTGCCGGCTCAGTACGACTCGGCGAAATCTGCGTGCGTCATGGTCATTCAAGACGGTGGTGGCTATGTCAACGAGAAGGGACAGTTCCGCACGCCCGTCGTGTTCGACAATTTGATTCACAAGAAGGAAATGCCCGTCACGATCGGCATCTTTCTGAATCCAGGTGTCATTCCCGCCTCAAAACCCGGAGGGCAGCCGCGACGCAATCGCAGCTTCGTATACGACACGCTCAGCGATCACATTTCCCATCTCGACGAGCTAAGAACGCACGGCACGACGGCACGATCGTCATTACTCGATTTCGCGCAAGACGCGGGTACGATCGCGACGCGATGCACGGCATTCTCGGAGGTAACGTACTGAAGCACCCTGCGAAGCCGAACGCGTCTCAGTCGCTTTGCAAACTGAGCGACACCATCACATCGCTGTGCGCTCACTCAATTCAACCCGATCGGAGTCCGTTATGGCTCTTCAGTCCCGCTGCCCGCACTGTCGGAAAATACTCAAACTCAAATCGAAATCTGCGTTCGGGAAGCAGGTTCCATGTCCGAAGTGCGGTGAGCGATTCACTGTGAAGCCGTTTGAGGCTCAGGAGCCGGAACCTGATGAGTGGGAGGAAGACTATGAGGAGGCCGGTTACGAAGACGGCCACGATGGAGCACCGATGCGATCGTCGAAGTCAGGCTCACAGAAAAAGAGGAAGAAACGAAGAAAGGCCACACGTCAATCGAGTGTGCATATGAATAAGATATTGATTGCCGGTCTGGCCTGCTTCGGCTTGAGTATCCTGACCTACGCCTCCATGTCGGCTGGAGCGATCGACGATCTCGGTCAGGACAACGAAAGTTTCAAAGAGAGCTTCATCGCACCGACCAGGAAATCTGTCTCGCTGACAGAACCCGGCCAATACTGGTTCTACAACATCTCTCACACAACGCACGACGGGACTGAGTACGACGTCGCTCCGCACTTGCCGGACGACGTAACAGTAACAGTAACGGGGCCGGATCATCGGGAAATCGCGCTGGACACTTCAGGCAAGTTCACGGGCAAGAGCAACGACCTCTCGTACGAATTGATCGGTACCCTCCAGATCCCGACTGCTGGCGACTATGTATTTGACGTTGCGGGCGAAATGAAACGGCGCCCAGTCGAATTGACCAATGTGAATGTCCTGTCTCAGACAATGCAAGCGGCCGGGGGATTGCTCGCCGGCTTGCTGGGCATCCTGCTGTCTGGATGCTTCGCTTTTGTTGGACTGATTCTCACAATCGTTGGACTGATCGTCGGTCGCAAGAACGCGACCACTGAAGCAGAATGATTCTCGGCACACCGTCACTCCCTGATTGTTGACGGTTGTGGATCCGGCATGGTTACCAGCACCACGTTCAGGACGGGATTTCCTATGACTGATCGGGTAATCAAGTGGACTTCTTTGGCAGTACTGCTCAGCATCGGTCTCAACTTCGCGGACGCCGCCGATGACTACAAACGCGGCCCAGATTCCATGCGCCAGGAGGGCGTGCCGGTTGGGACGGTGACGAAGTCGAAGTGGGTCAGTGAAAAAGTCTTTCCGGGTACCGAACGCGACATGTGGGTCTATGTGCCGGCCCAGTACGACCCGGCCAAACCCGCGTGTGTCATGGTCTTTCAGGATGGCGGTGGGTACGTCAACGAATCGCGGCAGTTCCGCACGACTGTTGTGTTCGACAATTTGATCCACAAGCAGGAGATGCCCGTCACGATCGGCATCTTTCTGAACCCGGGTGTCATTCCGGCCTCAAAACCCGGAGCGCAACCGCGACGCAATCGCAGCTTTGAATACGATACGCTCAGCGATCAGTACGCGCGTTTTCTGATCGAAGAAATCCTGCCCGCAGTGGGCAAGGACTACAACCTGACGGACGATCCAGAACGCCGGGCCGTCGGGGGAATCAGTTCCGGCGGCATCTGTGCGTGGACCGTCGCCTGGGAACGGCCGGACCACTTCCGCAAAGTGCTCAGTCACGTCGGCAGTTTCACGAACATCCGCGGCGGGCATGACTATCACGCACAAATCCGCAAGGCCGAGCCCAAGCCGATTCGCGCTTTCCTGCAGGAAGGGTCGAACGACCTGGACAACCTGCACGGAAGCTGGCCGCTGGCGAACCGTCAAATGGCCGCGTCGCTGAAGTTCGCCGGATACGACTACAAATTCGTCATGGGCGACGGAGGCCACAACGGACGACACGGAGGAGCGATCCTGCCCGATTCGCTCCGCTGGCTCTGGCGTGACGTGCCCGTCGACTAGAACGGGATCACTCAGATTGATGTCGGCTGCTTTGACGGAGTGTGTATTTCGCGATCCTCGCTGCGAATTCCTGTTGACGGTAGTCGCGGAAACCTGATCGACTTTGAAGTCTGAAGCAGGCTTCATGCTCCACCAGACTCAAAGGACTGAGTTTCCATGTCGTCGGTATCGACACAAAGCCGTCTTCCGTACGAGCAGCGTCAGACGCTTGCGTGCGGTGTTCTCAGCGGGGTCTTTCTGATTGCCGCGGTCGTGCTGTCACGTCGGGTCACGGGTGAAGTTTCCGGCCTGAGCAACCAGTGGCTGGCCTGCGGGACCGGGGTCGTCGGACTCGCGTTGAGCACCTGCTGTCTGGCAGCTCCCGGCTTGCTCGATCGTCTGAGCCGTCCGTCTGTCCGATTGCTCGTTATCGCAGGCTGCCTGCTTCCCGCATTGATACTTGGGATGACCTTGCTGCCAGCAGGAAGTTCGCAGGGACTGACTGTGCTGCTGACTCTGTATGCCGGTGCTGTGACAGTCGGGTTGCTATTCGACACAGATGCCGTCGCCGGCGCGACGGTGAGTAGCGTGATCGTCGCACCGACCGAAGCACTGGTGCCGCAGGTGTCGACCGACGCGCAACCCCCCGCTGAGCTTCACCAATTCGGTGTGACAGAATTCGAACTTGCGACGACCGAACTCGACGAGCTGCCGGTGCATCCCGGCAACCGCCCCGAGACGACGCACTGGATGTCTCGATCCCTGCAGGATGAATGTGATGTGGTCGAAGGCGGCTTCCGGGTTGAGTTTGCTCCAGGCCAGCGACTGGTTGCCATACACGTGCCGTTCTCCCCCGCACTTCCGGCTACGCCGGAAATTGAGTGCGAACCGTGTGGCGGCGACGCAGAGGTCAGTGTGCGAGTGACCTCGACTCAGGCCTATGGTCTGCGAATCGAGGTGACGCGCCAGAGCGAATTCGAGCAGCGGCAGGAAGTCCAACTCGCGTACTTCGCATCGACGGCTGTGCAGCCATCCGCAGTGGCCGCGTAATCGCTTGCCGCCTGACCAACTCGCGGGCTCCCCACCCTCGCGGGCAGCGCGACGCGACTCTAGAATGCCGCGCCAACGAAGCTGGAAATACGCGGGGACGACGTGCCCCCGCTACCCATCTGCCCGGTAATTCTCTGTCGAACGCCCAGGAGGCACTCCCAATGGCTTACTCACTCCCCGATCTGCCCTACGCACATGACGCTCTGGAACCTCACATCGACGCCCGCACGATGGAGATTCACCACGGCAAGCATCACAACGCTTACGTCTCCAAAGTGAATGGTGCCGTCGAGGGACTCGAAGTTCCCGACTGCGTCGGCGCCCTGATCGGCGATCTGGCCAGCCTGCCAGCCGACAAACAGGGAGCCGTTCGCAACAACGGCGGCGGCCACGCGAATCACTCGCTGTTCTGGAAGATCATGAGTCCCAATGGTGGTGGACAGCCCAGTGGCGATCTGGCGGCTGCGATCGACAGCGACCTGGGTGGATTCGACGCCTTCAAGGCGGCATTCTCAAACGCCGCGGCCACTCGCTTCGGCAGTGGCTGGGCATGGCTGGTCGTCAAAGACGGCAAGCTGGTGGTTGGCTCCACCGCCAATCAGGACAGCCCTCTGATGGGCGACGCCGTTGCCGGACTGTCCGGTACTCCGATTCTGGGCCTGGACGTGTGGGAACACGCCTACTACCTGAACTACCAGAATCGCCGACCGGATTACGTGGGAGCTTTCTTCAACGTCATCAACTGGGACGAAGTCGCTCGACGGTTCGGCGAAGCTACTGCCTGAGCCACCACTTGGTAAATTCCAGACAACGCACGTAAAACAGAAAGCCCGTCGCGAATCGAATGACTCGCGACGGGCTTGTTCGTTTCATGTCGTGCCGCATCGGCACTGGTCATGTCATGCCGACTGTCAGTCGTTCCGCAGCGACACGCCCATCTCGGCGAGCTGCTGGCGGATTTCGTTCAATGACGTCACTCCGAAATTACGGACAGACAGCAGGTCGTCCGGTGAGCGATTCATCAGCTCTCCAATGCTGGCGATACCCAGGCGGGAAACACACTTGCGTGCCCGGACGGACAGGTTGAGGTCGGCGACGGGATTGTCGTAGATCGCCCGCTGTTCGTCCGACAGGTCTTCACGCCGCACCTTCTGTGGAGGGGCGCGCTTGTCCTCGACATGCTCCCCGACCTCCAAACCCCGAGATTCCAGAATCACGCGAACTTCCTTCAGCGACGTCTCGCCAAAGTTCTTGCTGGCCATCAACTCGGCTTCGGTGATTGAAGTCAAATCGCCCAGCGTGTCCAGGCCGAGCCGTTCCAGGCAGTTGCGGCTGCGAGCTGAAAGCTCGAAATCCGCCAGAGGCGTACCCAGAACCTGTTCGGACTCACGTTCTCGACGAACGGCATCTTCGTCGTAGAACATCTCGCCCGAAGCTTCGATGTCCTTCAGGTAGAGCCGGGCCCGCTGATGGTTCGGGTCGAATTCAACCACGCGGCGGAAGCAGAACGCCGCTGCGTCGTAGCGTTCCGCGTCCTCGTAAAGCAGGCCGAGGTTAATCAGCGACCCCAGATAAAAAGGCGGCTTCGACAGGGCTCGTTCGTAAAGTTGAATCGCCTCTTCGTCGTTGCCGAATGACGCATTCAGTGCCGCCAGCCGAAAGAGCGCACCCGAGTGGTGCGCGTCCATGTCACCGGCCCGCTCGAAGTACTCGATGGCGCCGAACGTGTCTCCGCGGTCGGACAGAATGCAGCCCATCTGGTACGAGTAGTCCGCGCGTGTCACGGCGACACGGGCATTTTCTCGCAGCAAAGCCTCAGCTTCGTCGATCCGTCCTGCCAGACGAATCGCTCCGGCCCGCATCAGGCTGACCTCGATCCTGTCCACAGAACTGTCGGCGACCGCGTCCGTAAACGCTTGGACGGCTTCTTCATAACGTTGCAGGGCGACCAGGCTCTGACCACGGTAGAGATTCGCGAGTCCATTCCCCGTTGCTCGACCCAGCCAGGTGACGGCCGCATTGTGATCGCTCAACAGATGCAGCGCGATGCCCAAGGCTGTGAGGTCACGATCAGACGCGTCGTCAACGTCAACCCGTCCACGCAGCGATGTGCAGGCGACCCGAACATCCCGCGGGCTCGTGGCGACGGCTCGCTGAAGTTCAGACAGCTCGCGTGCGCCGAACGTAGGGGACTCCAGAAGTACTTCAGACGCGTTTACCGGCTCGTCCATAGTGGAGACCAGTCCTGTTATTAAAAGGCAGGAAACCGAGCCTGCCCGCAGACGCGGACAGAGAAAGTGGCCATCCCGCTCCGCGAGATGAGCCCATCGCCAATTGACATGCAAAGCACAGGCGCAAACGGTCGAGACATCCGCCGAACTCCAGCTCGCCTCACGAAACGAGGCGGACGAAGGCGAATGCTCGAAGCGTGGGTCGACTTAATCCTCGGGCACGTACGGCAGCAGGGCGATAAAGCGAGCCCTCAGGACGGCCGTACGAACAGCCCGGTGCCATTTGGCACTGGTTCCGGTCCGACGCCGCGGCAGAATTCGACCGTTTCGGTCGACCAGTGTCTTGAGCGTCTTCAGGTCTTTGTAGTCCACATAAATCGGTCTCGGTGACCGTTTCGGGCCATCGGGACAGAAGCGGCATGTCAGCTTCTTCTTCAGCCGCGATTTCTTCTTCCGCCGCTTTCGAATCTCGGCCGTACTGATGCGACTCATGAATCACTTACCTTCCGGTCATCTGATCTGGTGGAAAAGTTCGGACAGCCGTGCAATGGTCGTCCGCAGATCGCGTCCTCGTCAAAGCAACATTAAACAAATGTATTACTCTGAGGACGAACGGGGACAGTTCGCTGTCCACCGCGCCACTCCAAACACTGGAGCGGAGCCTCTCCGGCCCTGAAACGAAGCGGGGATTATGGGAATGAAGCGGCATTCTTTCAACTGGACATGTTGAGTTGCGAGTTGACCGCCGCGCAAACGCATTCTGAAACCTGAACATGACTGACGCGGTATCCCATTGACGTCGTTTCCCTCGGCAGGTGATCATTCCGAATAGGTCGAACGACGTGATCCAAGCGTGAGATCATCGATCGATTTGCCTCGCGCCAATACGTTTCAGTCTTGCTCCTGCCCGTTATATTCACCGAGTCAGCTTGCCTGGGACAACTCATGCCGGACTTAGCGAAACCAGAAACCGCGAACGCCGCAGCGACGGTCAGAACGCGCCGGGGAGTTGCTCCCGCTGTTCTGTTGCTGGCTTTGGTCGGCGTGACGTCGCTGACCGGTCTGTGGATGAGCGGTCGCGGACCATTTGCCCCGGCCGGGCATTCGGCTGCGGTGCAGGCATCTGTTTCTGCCACGACGACACAGCAAGGGACTCACGAGGACGTGGCAGGAGTGCCTGGTGTCCACACCTCGTCAACAGATGCTGCTCCCCAGGTCACTCCGACAGATGCGACTTCGGATCATGAGCTGAGCCCGGAAGACGCCGAACGTGCTCGCCTGATCGTGGGCGTCTGGGAGCAGGAGCGATTCGGGAAGCGTCAGATGACCGTGAAATCCGATGGTACCGCGACGATGATCATGAGGCCATCGGGCGTCTGGTCCACGATGTTCGGTGAGCGGATCGATCTGGAGATGTACTGGTCGATTCGAAACGGCCACATCGACTACGGCGTGTCGGGTGGCACACCGGCACAGCAAACCGAGACGGCTCGCAAGATGTGGGGCGACCACTGGGTCGAGAAGATTGAGAAGCTGTCGTCGGACGAAATGGTGCTGCTGGACCAGAGCACGTCAGCGCCATCCGGCTGGAAGCGAGTCGTCGAAAAGGTCACACCGCCGACGGAATAGTGCGGGGTCGCTGACCGCGAGCTATCCGCTGATGAAGTTCCGCAGGTACGTGTGACTCTGACGTAATGACGCTTTCCGGTTGTCGAGTGATCCTTCGTAGGCACGATCCTCGACTTCAACGCACACCGGACCGTCGTAACCGACATCCGCCAGCACCGAGCAGAATCGTCCCCAGTCGACCTCACCCAGGCCCGGCAGTTTTGGCGTGTGGTACTCCACCGGGTGCGCCATGATGCCCACCTGATTCAGCCGGTCCTCGTCGATGCGAACGTCTTTGGCATGCACATGAAACAGCCTGGCAGAAAAGTCCCGCATCGGCTGGATGCAATCCATGTGCTGCCAGATCATGTGTGACGGATCGTAATTCAGCCCGAAGCTGTCGCTGGGAATTGCCTCGAACATCCGGCTCCAGATGGCGGGAGTGGTCGCCAGGTTTTTACCGCCCGGCCATTCGTCCGCAGTAAACAACATCGGGCAGTTCTCGATCCCAACTTTCACGCCCTGCTCTTCGGCAAACTGAATCAATGGTCGCCAGGTTTCCAGGAACCGCGGCCAGTTGTCATCGACGGACTTTGTCCAGTCGCGACCGACAAACGTATTCATGCGATTGACGCCCAGCGCTGCAGACGCCGCGATCACCTTGCGTATATGCGCAACACTGGCTGCAGCTTCATCGGCATCGGGTGACAACGGATTCGGGTAGTAGCCCAGTCCGCTGATCTCAACCCCCGCATCGGTTGCCAGCCCGCGCACTTCGTCTGCCTGCGCGACACTGAAATCGGTCACATCAACATGCGTGACTCCGGCATAGCGACGCTCAGCCTTGCTGACGGGCCAGCACATCAGTTCGACGCACGAGTATCCGGTATCGCCCGCGAACTGCAGCACTTCGCCAAGAGACTGATCGGGCAGGATGGCGCTGACAAAACCGAGCTGCAACATTGTGGTGACTCCACAGGACGAATCTGCCATTGCTGCTTGTTGTACGTGATCTGCGAATGCTATGGCGTCGAAAGACGTTTCACCATTTCACCAAACGTATCCGTGTCTCGAATCGACTCGAACGACGGTTCCAGCTGGATCGCCTGGGCGATTCGACCATGCAGCTTTGAATCCGCAGACTCTCGCGCCAAATCCAGTAGCGCGATTGCGCGGCTTGAATATGCCTCAAGGTATTCGGCCCGCTCCGCATCGGATAGTTCCAAGTCGTTCTCAACTCGACTGACAGCCTGCCCGTAAATCGTGGCGGCGTTGAAGTACAGTGCCCAGACAGCCACTCCGCGCTGCGCGTCTTCAACACGGATTCGTTTGACCGCAAGCTCGGCGTCAGACGTTGCTGCGACGTATTCACCACGCAGCACGCGAGCGAATCCGCGACCGTTGTAATGATCAGGATTTGCGGGCTGTTTACGAATTGCTTCGTCGAAATCCTGTTCGGCGAATTGGTGAGCGTGCATCAGGTACATCCAGCCGCGACGGTTCAATGCTTCCGTGCGGTAATCGGACGCGTCCGAGTCAAGCAGGCGAGTGAAATCCTGCATCGCCTCGCGCAGCAGACGTTGCCTTTGATGGGCCAGTCCCCGCTCCCAGAAGACTTCCCCCAGTGGCTGACCCACATCCAGGTAGCGCGACAGTGACGCGATAAAGTCCTCGTCGCGTCCCAGTTTCTTAAGTGATTCGCCTTTCAATCGAAGCAGTTCGGGGTCGTCCGGGTTGAATTCCAATGCTCGGCTGAAGGACCAGAGTGCCGCTTCAAAGTCTCCCGATTGCTGCTGAACTCGACCGATTTCACGATAGCACGCAATGACAAACTCCCGCTGACCACCCAGGACAATGCCCTGTTGCAGATCGCGCAGAGCCGGACCCGTCTGCCCGAGCGTGGCCAGTGTCTCACCGCGGAACAGATACGCACGAGCGTTTCTGGGATCGAGTTCCGTTGCCTTGCTCAGGTCTCGAATCGCCTCTTGGAGCTGACGAGTCGCATCATTCGTTTGTGACGGATCGCGCTTCTGCAGAATTGCAATCGCCAGTTGCCGTCGGGTCTCGCCACGATTGATCAGCGGCCATGCATTTTCGGGACGCAGTACGGCTGCCTTGTCAAAACTGGGCAGTGCCTCGGCGTGTCGCCCCTGCTCCGAATATGCAATTCCGCGAGCCATCCATCCAATATACAGATCGCGGTCCTGCTCCAGAGCCAGGTCGATGTCACTCAACGATCTCTCGAACTCCGCAAGCTTGAGCCACGCGAGCCCGCGAGCCAATAGAGGTGCGGGAAACCCCGGCCGCTGATCGACACAGAGCGTGAATTCCTTGAGTGCTGCGGCAGGCCGCTCAAGTTGTAATTCGCACCAGCCTGAAAAGTAGCGGGCATGAAAGTTGTGCGGTTCGTCCGCCAGGACGTCGACATAGAACGGCAAGGCATCGTCAAACCGACCTGCGGCGCGTTCGGCTTCTCCCAGCAGAAACCGGTCCATGGGAGACTGTGGTGGCAAATCTCTGAGTTCAGCCCGCGCCGCGACTAACTCTGCATTTCGACGGAGTACGCTTAAGTGCTGGACCTCACGATACGGAATCGACCGAGCAGGTATCTGTAAATCCCGCGCGACTCGCAGCCAGGCGAGTGCCGATTCCGCGGCGTTTGTCTGCTCACCGTCCGTGCCGCCAATTCCAGACGCCGATTCTGCATCAGAGAGCAGAAGGAACAGTTCGAAAAGCGATATCAGCAGACGCTCTCGCTGGTCCTGATCGAGGTAATGCAGAAACTCCGAGTCACTCGAATTAGCCGGCGCGACAAGTGCCAGCGTGATTCGGCGCGCCGTGGCGAGTTCAGATGGCAGCGTGTTCGGCTCGGCAGCATCGGATGTGGACTCGATCTGCCCAGTGACGGCCACGTCCCGGACGATTTTTCTTGCCAGAAACTGCAGAACGTCGCCAGCCTGCTGTCGAGTTTCCTGAATGGCGTCGGCGCGTGAACGCCCGAGCGTGTGAGCACCGTAAAATCGGACATTGTCGAACTTTGAGAGAAACTCAAAGAAGTTGCTGACGGCTTGCGCGATCTGACGGATGTCATCGATCGCAGTGCCGACATGATCACGACTCGTCTGAAGTTCCGAAACCCAATGAGTGATCGCCCTCTCTTCGTCAGAGAGTGCCTGAGGCAGTTGACCCTTCAGGTTCGTCAGCTTTTCGTCGAGTTCGGTCAGCGCTTCATTCAGATCACGTGCTTCTGCAGCAAAGTTCCGTTGACCCTCACTGACGCTCGAGTTCTGGCTCTGGTCAACCACAAAAGCCACGCGACGGACCAGGCTGTGAACTGCCTGGTCCTTGCGGTTGATTGACCGGATGCGATCCGAATCAGAACGCAGCCGGCCTGCAAGGTCGTTCAATTGGGGCACCGATTCGACGATTCCGACACCCTCTGCAAGTTTCTCCAGGGCCCGTTCGAATTCGTGAGCCTCGACAGCCGCAACCGCTTCCCGCTCGAGCGATTCCGCGTTTTGTCGGCTCGTCGTGACTTGTTGCGACCGCACAACTCCCCACAACATCAGGCCGCCAATTGAAACCACAACGGCAACGAGCAATCCGGTGACCAGCGATCGGTTTCGCGATACCCAGCGGCGGCAGCGTGTTGTCCAGGGATCGGCGTAGACGGAGACCGGTTTGTCTGCGAGCCAGCATTCCAGATCGTCGATCAGTTCCCGGGCTGATCCGTATCGGTCCTCAATGTTCTGGTGAAGCGTTTTGCTGCAGATGGCTTCGAGTGGTTTCGGGACATCCTCGTTGACCTCGCGCGCCAATGGGACGATTCCGTCGGCCACGTAGACGATTTTCTCTGCGGTCGTCATGCGTCCGCGCGGCCAGGCTTCGCCGGTCAGGATTTCGAACAGAATCGCGCCCAGAGCGAAGATGTCGGCGCGGTGATCCAGACTGTCCAGTCGCCCCTGCGCCTGCTCCGGAGCCATGTAGTCCAGTGTGCCCATGACGGCACCGTCGATTGTCGGCGTGGCATGCTCACGCTCGATGGGGTCGAGCAGTTCGGTGTCCTTATTCGAACCATCGGGAACTACCAGCGTGGGGGTTCTCTCAGGCCCATAGCTGTCCAGGTCGACGGACTCGCCCGGCACGCGTTCTGCGGCTTTGCCCGTGGACCGACCTGGTTCGGGCGTCTTCCTTTGGGTCTGCCCGTCGGCCGGACGATTTCGTCGAAACGGTTTGGCCAGCCCCCAATCGATGATCACCGTTTCGCCATGCTGTCCCATCATGACATTCTGCGGTTTCAGATCACGATGAATGATGCCGCGGTCGTGCGCATAATCGAGCGAATAGCAGACGTTGATGAACTCACGCAGCAGTCGCGTCGATTCCAGATTCCGGTCGGCGTGACCGACCTTCAAACTGTGAAACTTGCGGATGCGACGGGCCAGTGTCTCGTCACTGACCAACTGCATGACGTAGTAGGGAGAACCATCGGGCTGCCAGCCGACATCGTGGACGGGAACGATCCCGGGGTGCTCAAGCTGGGCCGTGATCTGAGCCTCGTTGACGAACCGCGATACGTATTCCTGATGAGTGACCTTGTTGGTCTTGATTTCCTTGAAGGCGACGGACCGACGCGTCCGTGAGTCGAATGCCGTCCAGATCGCTCCCATGCCTCCGGCACCGAGAATCTCCTGCTTCTTATAGCGACCGTCAACGAACATTGATTCGCCGGCGGGCGGGCCACCGCCCGAAGCTGGTGACGCGACGGACGTGCCTGAAGACCCCGGCGGCGAAGATTCCATCTCCGTCGCTTCCCCCTGCGTTGCTTGATCATCCGTGGGCTTCGATGCTGATTCAGAAGTTCGCTCGGTCTCAACGCGGGCATGCTCGGCCTTGACCGCCTTGTGTGTCAGAGCGATCTGCAATGCATACTGAGGAAACCTCGCTCGCATGTCCTTCAGGTCTGGTCGTTCTCCCGACTGCATCCGGCATTCAAATTCTTTGCGCAGGAGGACTGAAAACACTTCCGGACGGAATGTGTCGTCCAATCGTGACAGGAAGTCCTCGATGGCCGGCCGTTCTCCAGTCACCAACAACTGCTCGAATGCGCTAACGACCACACCCGGGGTGTCGAACTGACCGGGCACAGACGCGATCTGTGTCGCGTCATCATCCGGCTGCTCAATCGTGTCGCTGGGGCCATCCTGGCCCGCGCTTTCGTCTGCACTGCCGTTGTGGTTCGAGACGGGGGATGCATCGATCGACTCTGCAGGATGCGTCTGATCGTGCGGGTCGTTCATGATTCAGCCTGCGGGCGGTCAGACAATTCCGTCCGCCCATTTCATTCGTGGTCGATATAGCAATCGGCACACAGCCGGCGTCCGTCTGATCCCACCACCAGGCCGGTACTGATCTGATTGCAGGCCTGACAGATTCCCTCGTCGTCGTTGATAACGGACGACAGTCCTGACTCACTCGACAACGGCATCGTCAGCGTCGACTTACCTTCCTCCTCGCCCGCAATACAGTCTTCGCAGAGGGTGTGATCTCTCTGAGGCGACAACACGTGGGAGTTGTGAGTTGGAGTTCTTCGGCTTTTGCCGTGAGTTGAAGTGGTCTTGGAGAAAGCGGCGTCCTTTGCGATCCTGATTTCTGAACGGAAAT
>Ga0209402_10001627_pt1 | contig 23981 bp, 15 predicted proteins | sample ArcticOcean_MG_C_3_FD_187437 | JGI IMG/M metagenome (GOLD analysis project Ga0209402, IMG submission 187437) | Marine microbial communities from western Arctic Ocean - ArcticOcean_MG_CB8_126 (SPAdes) (version 2) | ecosystem: Environmental > Aquatic > Marine > Oceanic | place: Arctic Ocean... | reverse complement strand
CGTGTAAGGTGCTGTGGCGCTGTTGTCATTATCGGCTGTTCGCAGATCGCCAGTTGCCGACGTGATCGCCTCATCGCTCTCACTGAGTACGTCCAGGGTGCCTTCGCCATACGTCTGGACCTGGGTGTCAAGCGTCAGGTCGACGGTGAAGGGAGATTCGCCAGCCTGGGCATTATCTTCGTCTTCGGAATTGTTGGTGGCGGTGATCGAGAACGTCCCGGCGTCGTCATTCAGGATCGTGGTGACCAGGTCCGCGCCGAACGTGATCACGTCCAGGCCGCCGAACTGCACACCGGCGTAGCTACCAAGGTCGGTCACATTGCCCGAACCGTCCTGATCATCAAACTGGACCGACAACACCTCGTTCCGTTCGACAATTTCGTCCGTCAGGATATTCACATCGTCGTCGATGATCGCGTTATTCAGATCGCCATTCCACTCGTTGCCATTTGCGGCCGATGCGAGATAGTCCTCGCCGGTATAGTCTCCGTCACCCGTCGTAACGCCCAACTCGGTCGCTTCGTCAGATACGGTACCAGCACCATCCGCGTCAGGGCCATCGATCGTGTCGGCAGAAAAGGCCATCGACAACACGTTAACCGTCTGGACATCCTGGCTGGAGTCGACAGTAAAGGCCTGGTCATTTGCGCCGCTATCACCTTCCGCCACGGTAATGTCGTTGGTCGAGAAGGTGATGATCGTTGTGTCATCGTTGATGATCGTGACGCTCGGCGCGGCCGTGACATCAATATCGGCTGCGTCCAGAGTATCGGGAACAAGAAGTGTATTCTCAATCGTGAAAAACTCGTCCAGTTCGACAATGTCATCACTGTCGACCGTCACGGTACCCGAGCCGATGTCAGTGTCCTTGTCGCCAGTCCAGTCTGCATCGGTCAGTGTCAGCGTTACCGGAAGATAGTCATCATCACCCACAAACGCGACAGCTGCCGGTTCCGCTGTAGCCGTACCTGCGGCGGCCGCAGGTTCAATCGGCGCGAAGTCCAGCTGGAAGTTTAAGGCGTCCTCAACCTGGATACTCTCAGTGGATTGAATTGTGTAAGTCACCACCGGGTCGGCGTCGGCGTCATTGAGTTCCGCCACGGTGGCATTCACGATGATAAGGATGTCTGTGTCATCGTCGTTGGTGATTTCAACGGTTGCCGGTGTTGTCAGCGTGATATCCGCTGCCATCCCCGCCAGGTCTGTTCCACCTGCACCGTCTGCGGGCAGGTTGATGTCAAAGGTCTCATCGGCTTCCACAATCTCGTCGCCGTTAATATCAACGTTCGTGCCACCAATCGAACCGGCAGAGTTGCCGTCCCAGCCAGTAAAGGCAGCAGCCAGGGCCGTGAAGTCACCATCGCCAACAAAGGCGGCGCCGCTCGTGGCTGAATCGTCACTGGTCGCATAGCCAATGGCAAAGTTGTTCGTCAGTCCCGTTGTCCCGTCGATCGTCTGAATGTCAGCATCCGAGTCAACCGTAAAGGCGTGCGTGGTGGCAACGTCGGTTTCCACGAGGGAGGCTGCCGTCGTGATACTGACCGTGGCACTGTCGTCATTGGTGATTGTGATGTTCAGAGGAGTGTCGCTGACAATGCCTGCCAGGGTGATAGCGGGAGTACCGTCGGCAATCGTCTCACCGGCAAATCCGTCCAGGTCGGTTGCTGCGCCCTCGTCGATCACAAACTGGAATGTTTCATTGGTTTCAACAATCGCATCGCCCTTGATGTCGACGTTGGTCGTCCCGATCGACGCGTCCTTGTCGCCATTCCAGACGCCAAGACCGAAGGTGACGGACTTCTCCTGGTAGTCGTCGTCGCCAACAAAGAGACTGCCGTCAGTTGCCGAACCTGCAAGCGAATCGATATTGATTGCAAAGGCAGCAGTGATCTCGATGTCAGAGGTGGAGTCGACAGTGAAATCAGACGATGTAAATGTCGCCCCGGTTTCCGTTTCAGCAAAGTCGGCGGAAAAACTGATGACGGTGGTGTCGTCATTCCTGATGGTGACCTGTTGCGTGGCCGGGCTGCTGGTGATTAAGCCCCCAAAACCCTGGTCGTCGGTGATTGTGAATTCCACGTCGAAAGTCTCGTCGTGCTCGACAACAAGATCTTCGTTGACCGTGGCAATAGCTGTACGAGTGATGCTGTCATTCGACAACAAGCCGCCACTGAATGAGCTGATGTTATAATCGTTGTTGCCAACACCAGCGCCTGCTACCCGGGCTGTCCCGTCAACCGCTGCGACCGTCACCTGAATCTGGTTTGCCGCCAGGCCGCCGTAGATTTCGTAGCCACCGGTAACACCCGCTGTGTCGACATCAAAAACACCCTCTTCTTCTGAGACCGGGTCAATCGTCTCGGCCCAGGCAAATGTGTCCGTATCGGTGATCGTGACCGTGCCAGCTGCTGCCAGGGTGATATTGTAACCCGCCGCGATCAGGCCAGTCACTTCCGACAGATCGACGGTAAATTGCTCAGTCGCCAATTCCATCACCGTGTCGTCGTTGATATCGACGACAATATCAAAGTTCGACCCGGCGGCCTGTAGGCCGGAGGTACCAGTGTTCGAATCGTAGTCACCGGTACCGTCAATACCGTCCACGGTGCGGGCATCCTTGGCTCCAGCACCATCGGTCGTGGTAAAGCCAACCGTGAAGACAGAATCAATTTCCAGATCCGTGGCAACGTTCAGCGTGACCGTACCGGCCGCCACATCCTCCGCCACCGTGGGACTGGTGATTGTCACATTGGCGGCGTCATCGTCAGTAACTTCAATCTCAAAAGTCTGGGCCGTTAGAAAATTTAACGTACCGGAACCACCACCATCAGCAGTTGCTTGTAGTGTTGCTTGGAATGTCTCAACACCTTCAACAATGACGTCGTCAACCTGATCGATTTGAACAATTCTCGTCACTGGCGACGGTTGGCCTGCGGCAAGGGACGCATCAATATCCTGAAAAACAAAATCACCGTCACCATCCTGATTGAAATCCCCAACTAAACCACCAACAGACGAAAGGCTAACAAAGTCGATTTGGAAAAAGGCGTTCTCGGTAAACGTTGCCCCTCCGCCTGTCTCCGTTGCCGTAACGCGAAATTGAATATTTGGGTTGGCCGCAACGGCTTCCGAAATTGACTGGTTAGCGACCGGCACAAAGGAGCCACCTCCGTCAACAGATATATCGAGAGCCAAATCGGCGGCCAACATCTGGCGTTCTTCGAGCGGTTCCAGGAACAAGGAACGACGGCGAGCCGTTGCATCGGCACCCTTCTTGTTCTTCTTGTTCTTACGAGTCAGGGACCGGGAACCAAGGCTTCGAAGAAAGTCGAACATCATCTAACTACCTTTGAAATCGTCGCGAACGAATAAATGAAGGGACACTCCGCACGTTAAGCTGGGCACTTTACGAAGTATGAATAGAACAGACTAAATGGTGAATACAGGCTCGTCAAACATCCCAGTCACATTTTTGCTGACTTTTTTTCAGCCAGCTGATAAACTCACTGTCCAAATTCCACCCCTCCTCCACCGGATCAGCGCGGTCACGAGAACACGCCACATTCGACCAGGATCTCTGCCGCAGCACGCAGCAGACATTCAAACTGCTGGCAATCCACACCGCCTCCCGCCAGAAACAGGCGATTTCAGGAACCGACATGGCGAATTCAGCCGCTGACGACACACCAGCCGAACTGAACCCAGCAGGACCTCGGTCAGGAATCTGGCAGTTTCTTTTCGGCCTCAGAGCACCGGTCAACCAAAAACACTATGCCATCGCAGGCTTCAGCCTGATGCTGCTTAAATACCTCTGTGAAGCAATTGTCGTCTGGCAGTACACCGACCTCTGGATGACCCCAATCGACTTTGCCAATCCTTTCCTCTCCATGCGTAACGAGTTCTTCAAACCGCCGGCCCCCAGTTGGCTGATCTGGGCCATCATCTTCTGGTCAGGTCCCTTTCTCTGGGTCATGGTCAGCATGAGTGTCCGTCGTGCCAACCACGCCGGCTACTCCGGCAGCCAGGGACTCTTTGTCCTCGTCCCGCTGGTAGGCATGATCGCCATGTTGCTGTTCTGCATCCTCCCCCCCAGCCGCACTCGCCCACCCCACACAATCCCCGACGAGATTCCACCACCGCAGATCGAAGACCGCCTCAGATCCGCCCTGTTGGGTGTCGTGGCCAGCGTACTCCTCGGTGTCGGCATAACCTCGCTCGCCGTCTACGGGTTTGGAAAATACGGTGAGATCCTGTTCGCCGTCACACCCGTCGCACTGGGAGCACTCAGTTCCTACATCTACAACCAACCAGGCCGCCGCACCCTGTCCTCCAGCATTGGCGTTGCCAACCTCTCGATCCTGCTGCTCGGCCTGGTGATCCTGTTGTTCGCCCTCGAGGGAGTAATCTGCCTGCTGATGCTGCTACCGCTAGCGACCCTGGGTGGAACGATCGGCGGGATGATTGGCTACACGCTGGCCAACGTCTCGCAGACCAGCGGCCGCACGATGACGATCCTGGTCGCAACACTTCCGCTGCTCATGGCGGCCGAGTCCCGCTTTCGACCAACACCGGTCTTCGAGGTCGTCTCCTCGATCGAAATCGACGCCTCGCCGGACGAGGTCTGGAAACACGTTGTCCAGTTCCCGCCACTGCCCGAACAACGGGCCTGGTACTTTCGACTTGGCATCGCCTGCCCACTCTCGGCCACAATTGACGGCAGCGGCATCGGCGCCGTCCGCCATTGCATTTTCACAACTGGCACCTTCGTCGAGCCCATCACCGTCTGGCAACCTGGCCAGCGACTCGCCTTTGATGTCAGCGAGCAGCCCGCGCCGATGAGAGAGCTCAGCCCCTACGGCCACATCCACGCGCCCCACCTGGATGGCTATCTCAAATCGCTGCGAGGAGAGTTTCGCCTGGTGGCTCTCCCAAATGGCCGCACTCGACTGGAAGGCAGCACCTGGTACACGAACGATATGTACCCGACCGATTACTGGTCTGTCTGGACCGACACGTTTATCCATCTGATCCACATGCGCGTGCTGGACCACATCAAGCAACTTGCCGAATCCCCCGCGCCTTCCCTGGCGACAACCATTCAGCGGTAGAATCCGCTTGTGACAGCTCTCCCCCTCCACCTGCTCGCCTGCTGCTGCTGATACGCGACACGACAAGCCGCTGGCCGCACCTGGCAATAATCACCGCTAACCCGCAGCAGGCCTATTCCGCCGCCGCCCGAAAGTCCGGATTCGGCACCGGCATTTTGGCGTTCATTCTTCCTTGCCAGGCTTCCAGCTGTGCCCGTAATCGCTGCGTCACCTGGGGATACTTCTCGGCAAGGTTATGCAGCTCACCCGGATCGTCTGACAGGTTATAGAGTTCCACGTTCTCGTAGTGGTAAAACTCGATTAACTTCCAGTCCCCATCGCGTACCGACGCACCGGGCTTCCAGGTCGAGCCATGATAATGCGGATAATGCCAGTAAAGGGCGCGAGGCTTCAAATCACGTCCTTCAAGTAGCGGCCGTAAGTTAACGCCATCGGCATGCAACTTTCGCTGCTGTTTCAATCCAGCCAATGACAACATGGTCGGAAAGAAGTCCATACTCACAACCGGCGTATCCGACACGCTTCCTGCCCTGGTAACTCCGGGCGCCCGAATGATCGTCGGCTCTCGCACGCCACCCTCGTACAGCCAGCCCTTGCTGGCACGCAGCGGCAGGTTACAGGTCGGACCGGGCCGGTTCCTGAGCGTGCATAGTCCGCCGTTGTCGGAAAAGAAGATCACAACGGTATTGTCAGCCAGCTCCAGTTCCTCCAGCGTGGCTAGTAACGCTCCCACGCTATCGTCGACAGCGGCAATCATCGAGGCATAAGCCGCGTTATCCTGCCGTCCACGCGAGACACCCTCGTGTTCAACGATCGCCGCCTGGGGCGTCTCAAACACCCCGGCCGCCTTTTCCTGGTAATGCCCGACTCGTTTCTTGTACGGCTGGATCGGCGTATGCACGTTGTAGTAGGAGAGGTAAAGCAGGAATGGCCGCTGTTGATCACGGCTCCGCAGGAACTTGATCGACTCCTCGGTCAACCGTTCGGTCAGGTACTCCCCTTCCGCTTCCGCCGTCAGAGTCGGGTTGGTCCAGGGCGCGTAATAACCGCCCGGTGGTGATCCTCTGCTATTACCACCAATATTGAAATCGAAACCCTGATCGGTGGGCCAGTGCCCCTTGTCTCCCAGGTGCCACTTGCCGGCAAAGAATGTCTGGTAGTCGTGGGACTTAAGTGCTTCAGCAATCGTCACTTCCTTCAGCGCCAGATTGTCCCGGTCCTGCGGATGAAGCAGTCGATTCGCCTTGTTATTCTGTTGGCCTGGAATCCAGTCCGTGATATCCACTCGGACCGGATGACGGCCGGTCAAGATGCTGGCCCGCGTGGGCGAGCAGACCGGGCAGGCGGCATAGCCATTGGTCAGCCGCATGCCACTGGCGGCCAATTGATCAATATGGGGAGTCTCGTGAAATGTACTGCCATAGCAACTGAGATCTGCCCAGCCGAGATCATCGACGAGGAAGAAGACAAAGTTGGTCTGGTCTGCTGCCCGGGACTGGCTGGCTGACAGCAGTAGGATCCCGGCAAGCACGCACGCGGAAACTCTATGTGGATTTTTCATGCCGCTGATTGTAGCGTACCCGATGCCAACGGGCGGCTTACTGTTCGCCGCGTGCAGCAGTGGGCATAGATCTTGCGATTTACCGCAGAGGCCGCAGTGACAAGTACAGGTTGCATCGTGGCTCAGCGTTCTTGATGTGCTCCACCGCACTGGCCCATGGTACCGGCCCCGGCATAGCGATACTCAGTATCCTCGTCCTGCTGTTCACCGAGGAAACGCCACTCCAGTCCCAGCTTGTCGGGCGTGACAAACTTGACCTTGAAAGCAACATTGAATTGCTGGTTCAAGTAGCGCCCCTCATGAATATAGACATGACCATCTTTTGGCAGCAGGCCAAAGCGACACCACGACTGCTGGGGGATTTTTTTTGCGTCCGCAAGCTTCACCTTCTCCAGGTCTCCTTCACCCAGGTCAGCAATCCCGCCCTGCAAACCGGCGTGGGGATTGATATGCAACTGGCCGCAACCGTTAAAGACAAGGTCCACGTTGTTACGGTGCAGCCCAAGCTCCTGAGTCTGGTGACGAAAGCTGTAGGCCGAGGTTCGGTAGGCGCCATTGTCTTTCCGCCGGGTGAGAACAACCTTCTGATAGTTCTTGCTCGGTGCCAACGATTTCGGCGGCGATTTCTTGTCGGCTACAGGCTGCCCTGTCAGAGGTATGGCGAACCAGGCGACAAGTAAAAACAGGCAACAGGCTCGTTTCATTGCACTCTTCCATTCCAGGTCCATGCCACAGTTTCAGCACACTCTGACAGAGCACTTGTCATCCTAATCAATCGGCAGGAAAGTCTCCAACTGGCCAGTCACCGCTTACTTGACTGCGGCCCGGCAGCGGTCCATAGTGCCAGCATCTTTCCGCCGGTGATACCGTGACAATCTCTCGAAAAGTTCATTCTGTGGACAGGACATTGACCATGCTTTCAGCACGTTTTCGCAGCCAGGCAACAGGGTTACTGCTGGTCCTGGCAACCTGCTTCTGCTCGCCAGTTTCCGCTCAAAAGTCCGTCTTCATGGCCGGTGCTTACGCGATCGACATCACTCCGACGGAATTTCCAGTCGACTCCGCCGGCAGCATGGGGCCACGCAAGGCCGAAGCGGCACATGATCCGTTGTTTGCCCGCTGCCTCGTGGTCAGCGATCGCATCACAACGATTGCGATTGTCATCTGTGACAGTTGCATGATGCCCCGCGAGCTGCTCGATGAGGCCAAGGCAATGGCCAGCAAGCAGACCGGCATACCGACCACGAACATCCTCTGCAGTGCCACACACACCCATACCGCTGTCACCGTAACTCCGACTTTTCAGAGCGTGGCTGAAGTAGGTTACAGCCGCTTCCTTGCCAACAAGATCGCCGAGGGGATAGCACGCGCCCATAAGAATCTGGCTCCTGCCCAAGTCGGCTGGGCCGTTGGAAACAACCCCCGCCAGGTCTTCAATCGCCGCTGGCACATGCGCGCCGGATTTCCGCTCACGGACCCCTTCGACAAGAACACCGATAAGGTGCGAATGAATCCTCCGAGTGCCAACAGCAAGCTGCTCAAGCCTGCCGGTCCAATCGATCCTGAGATTCCCGTCCTCTCCCTCCGCTCACTGGATGGAACTCCGATTGCCCTGTTGGCCAACTATTCCCTGCACTATGTCGGCGGCATCCCGTCCGGGGCACTTTCGGGAGATTACTTCGGCGAGTTCGCTCGTCAGATCGCCCGACTGACTGAAGCCCCCGATAGCTTTGTGGGCATGATGTCCAACGGCACGAGTGCCGACATCAACAATATCGACTTCTTCGAAGGCAGACCGGGCCGACAGCCATTCGAACAGATCCGTTACGTGGCGGCCGATGTCGCCAGTTCCACCCTGGCAGCATACAAGCGGGTTGAGTACCGGGATCACGCGAGTATCAAGATGGCAGAAACAGAAGTCGAACTTGGCGTTCGCCGGCCCAACAAGCAGGAGCTGGCTCGAGCCCGGGCAATTATCGAGGAAGCGGGGGAAGGACCGTACAGTGAGCGGCGGGCCATTTACGCCCTCGAGTCGATCCATTTGGCCGAGTACCCCGCCACGGTAAAAGTCAAATTGCAGGCCATCCGCATCGGTGGGCTGGGCATCGTCAGCAGCCCCTGCGAGACGTTCGTGGAAACAGGATTGGCGATCAAACGCCAGAGCCCGCTGAAGCCAACCTTCACGATCGAGCTAGCCAATGGCTACAACGGTTACCTGCCAACTCCTGAACAGCACGCACTGGGTGGCTATGAGACCTGGCGGGCCAAGTCGAGTTACCTGGCACGAGACGCGGAGCCAAAGGTCCGCGCCGCCTTACTTGAGTTGCTCGAACAGGTTGCCCGCTAGCCGAACCGGCTTGATGGAGTGGGCAGCAACTACCGACCGGTAAAGGCGGCTGGCCGTTTTTCCAGGAAGTGAGCGACACCTTCCTGGAAATCCTGGCACTGAAAGCTCTCGATCATCTCGTCGTTTGCGACGTCGGTCGCTTCGCCAAGCGACTGGAAAAGCGCCTCGTAGACCTGCCTCTTCATGACCCTGAGCGAGCGTGGCGAAACCGATGTGGCCAACTGCCGGGCGTAGGCGGTGACCTCCTCGAGCAGCTGATCGTGCGGAATCACACGGGAAACGAGCCCCAGTGAGAGAGCTTCCGAGGCATCGATCAAGCGAGCTGAGTAGAGCAGGTCAAAGGCTCCGCTGATACCAATCAAACGCGGCAACATCCAGCTCACGCCGTGCTCGGCAATCAAGCCTCGCTGGGAAAAGGCGGTCCCAAAACGCGCCTTATCCGAGGCGAAACGAATGTCACAATAGAGCGGCAACACGAACCCCAGTCCAACGGCCGCTCCATTGATTGCCCCCAGGATCGGCTTGGAAATTGCCGGAAAATAGCTGTAAGTCTTCTGAAAGCCCTCGGCCACACCGTCGCGAGGTTTGGCTGGAACGATTTTCTCTTGTGCCTCTTGCATGTCTACTGTTGACCAGTCCACTTGCCCGACCTCTTCCAGCAATTCCATGTCGGCTCCGGCGCAGAAACCGCGTCCCGCCCCAGTCAGGATGATCACGCGCACACCCTCGTCTTCCTCCGCCCGCTCCATGGCAGCCCGTAATTCGTCCTCCAGTTCACGGGTAATCGCATTCAACCGCTCCGGACGGTTCAGCGTGATCGTGGCAATCTGTTCGTCAACGTCATAGAGCACAGTGGATTCAGACATTGGCTGATCTCATCAAAAGTGGCTGAAAAGGCGTGATTTCTGCAAAGCATCATAGCAGCTGAAGGTTGCAGCCCGAATCAGATGGGCATGAGAGCCAGCCCCTGGCGAATCAGGGCTGGTAGAGAGTGCCTTGCCAGCAGCACAGATCAGCTCAATTCGTTACGATTGGCGGGATGTTCCTTACTCGCATCTGGTCATTGCTAGGCGACAACCGACGACTGATTGTCTGGTCCGTAATGTTCGGACTGGTCTTTACAGCCCTGGGAATCCTCCCGCCGCTGCTGGTCCGGCAGATGATTCTCTGGCTGGAAGCAGACGCCGTCAACGGTGGCTTCCTGATCCTGGGTGCGGTGCTGGCGGGTATCTACCTGTTACGCGGGCTGGCCCGCTACATGTACGGCCTGACTTCACACATCGCGGCTTACCGGACGCTGCACCAGCTGACCAACCGGGTCTACCGCCACCTGCAGCGACTCTCCCCGTCGTTTTTCAACAAGCACCATTCCGGCAACCTGGTTGCACGCTCGGTCGGTGATGTGGAGTCGATTGAGGACTTTATCGCCCATGGCATTCCCGAATCGGTGCTGGCCCTGGTGATTCCGGTCACGATGAGTATCGTGTTGCTGGTTATCAACTGGCAGCTGGCCGTGATCGCCTTGATACCGCTGCCAATCGTGGCGCTGCTGACCTACATCATCCAGAAGAAGACGCGCAATCATTGGCGGGGCGTCCGCTCCCGGTTTGCCCAAGTTTCTGCTCGCATGAATGACTTGATTGCCGGATCGCAGCTTCTGCAATCCTTCTGTCGCGAGCAGATGGCAGCCGAGCAACTGGAAGAACAGAGCCGCGACTATCGCGACCACATCATCTACGCCAACCGCTGGTCCCTGGTTCCAGCTGGAGTGGTTGAGGTTTTCAGCGGAGCTGGACTGGTGCTGGTGATGTGTGCCGGGGTCTGGATGGTCAATAGTTCCGGCGGTCCTCAGCTTGAAGTGGAAGTTGCCGACCTGGTTGTCTTCCTGATGTACCTGGGCCAGATCTTCCTGCCATTCCTGCGGCTGGCCAACATGACCGACAGCATCCAGAAAGCTCGGGCCAGTTGTGAGCGGGTTTTCGAGTTACTTGAGATTGAAACGGATATCGAGGATAGCCCCGACGCAGCGGTCCCTGACGAGCGGCGCTTCGATATCGAGTTTTCGGACGTCGACTTTTACTATCGCCAGAGCGAGCCGGTACTGGGCGGCGCCTCATTTGAGGTCGCGGAGGGCGAGACGGTTGCGCTGGTCGGGGAGACCGGTGTGGGCAAGTCGACCGCCTGTCATCTGCTGGTACGTTTCTACGATGTGATTGGCGGCAGAGTCAGCATTGGCGGCAGGGATGTGAGACAGTTGCCACTGGCTTATCTGCGAGATCAGATCGCACTGGTATCCCAGGACGTGTTTCTCTTGCAGGGGACGATTCGAGAAAACCTGCTGATCGGCAACCCGGATGCAAGTGACGAGGAGCTACAATCGGCCGCTCGTGCTGCCGAGGCAGAGCGATTCATCCAGTCATTCCCCGACGGTTATGACACGCTGGTCGGAGAACGGGGCGTACGGCTCTCGGGTGGCCAGAAGCAGCGGATTGGCATTGCCCGGGCCCTGCTCAAGGACGCCCCCATCCTGGTATTGGATGAAGCGACCAGTGCGGTCGACAACGAAACCGAATCCTTGATCAAGGACGCGATTCTGCGGGCAGCGGAGGGACGGACTGTACTGATCATTGCTCACCGACCCTCGACCATTATGGCCGCCGACCGCGTCGTGGTGCTCGAGCAGGGGCGGGTGGCGGAAACTGGCAGCTATGACGAGTTGATCCAGGCCAACGGCATATTTGCACGACTCTCTCAGGCGGACCCGCTGGAGCTCCATTGACAGGCCCGGCGATCGGACTTCATTCACGAGGCTGCACGGTCGAGTGCCTTCCGTGTTCGTTCGCCATACTCCTCCAGAGTCATCCGGTTGGCGCTATACAGGCGGGCCAGCCAGTAGAGTTTCAACTTGAGCGCTTTTGACCTGTTAACGAGCGTGCCAGTTTCCGCAATATGGCCAAAGATGAATGCCATAATCAGAAAAACGAATATGAATCCGGGTTCTGAAAAACTCAATATCCAGAACGCCACACCGAAAACCAGGCACAACACGCTGACGACTTTAGCCAGGAAGCGAAAGACTGGTCTCGCTCCTTTCGTCCCCGATGAAATTGTTGATCGTTCAGTCATTGCCTCAGTCCCTCCATGTGAAAATCGCTTTCAATAAATGGCGGTCAGAGTCGAAGCCCCTTAAATCTGAATTCGATCGGCCTCTCGCCGGTCGAAGCGGTATTGTTCGAGCCACTCATGCGTCTGCTGACCAAACCTATCGAGCGTCATACGGTCGTTAACATACAAGTCAGCCAGCAGATGGAGTCGCATTCGCAGGTCCGTGTCCTGCGTAACAAACCTGCCCCCTTCCGCAAGAAAGAGAAAAAGTCCCGCGCAGAAAAACCATTCAGCAGACTCATGGCCTAGGCCGTTCTGGACCCATGAACCAATAGCGGCGCTGACTGCTAGGGCGCACGTGAAATAAGCCCAAAAGCGAAACAGGGAACGGGGTTTTTGCCAGCTCAGCGAAGCTGCACCGTGGAGCGCCTTTCGTATCCGCTCACCGAACTCCGCCAGCGTCATTCGATCGTTAACATACAGCTGGGCCAACCGATGGAGCCGCGTGGATAGCTTCATGGTGCTGTTACCAAACGTGACGCCTCCAGCAATAAAGGCTATATGACCGAAAAGTATCCCAATGAAAAACAAGATGGAGTTGAGTCCGCGATCTGCAAAATTCCAGATCCAGGAAGTCACTACAAAGCCCAGGCAAGACAGGGCCATAACCGAAGCCAGGAAGCGAAGTACCGGTCGCACCTCTTTGGTTGCCAATTCAATTTTCGAACATTCAGTCATTGTCTCAGTTCCTCCATGTGAAAATCGCTTTCAATAAATGGCGGTCAGAGTCGCAATCCCACAAACTTGAACTCGATCGGGTCCTCGTCCGTTGTGGCCGTTAATCGGACGGTCAGCGAGAGTGGGAATATATCGCTGATCTGGTCACCTTCATTGACGAGCTGATAGTGCTCGATCATTGTCGTTGGCCCAATATTGAAGTCGGGGACGTCCTTTTGCCAACAACTCCGTCCACTGGTGAATTTATGGGAGGTCCAATTCGACGTGAATTCAGGATAGTCGACAAGCAGCTGCTTATTCCCGCACGTTCCCTTGATGGAGACCAGAACACGGATAACTCCCTTCGTCTCCCGTACAAGGCGGATGACGTCATCCCGCGAATCTTCCCCTCTATCGGCGAGGATTTCTGATTCAAGGAACTCAGGCACGTTGTAGATGCGTTCAAACACGATCTTGTCCACACGTACCGTGATGCCCTGTCGGGTCTGCTCACGCCGCGGCAGGTTGTCCATGATCTCCTGGATGGACTCTCGTTGCATCGCTACCGGCGTCAGATCCAACGCTTCCTCTGCCACGGTATGATCAGGTTCGCGCTGAAGTATCTCTTCAGGCGAGATTGTTGACTGGGGATTCTGGTAAAGCAGAAACAGCAGGGCGAAATACAATGCCAGGCCGCTGGAAAGAAAACGCCAGTCTGTGAGAATCTTCATCGGTTTGTTCCATTTCATCTGTTTGACAGGAATGTGTCCGCTTGCCTAACAGAACGACGTTTGACAAAGATACGGACATGAAACACGAAGAACTTTTGACAGTCCTTTTAGCAACCAGGCTACCGCGGGGCTGTTTTGACATGGCCAGAAGCTCATTGTCTAATGGGGCTATCTGACGTGCTTTTACTGACTTCACATCCCTCGTTCCATTGGGATTTTCAGCAATGGTGTGATGGAACAATGCAGACGCAGCTGTGCTCGAGGACACTGATAGCATGACCGTGAGTGAATCCTCGGATCCGACTGATTTTCAGCAGCTCATCGGGCGAGTTCGTCAGGGAGATGCCGAGGCCGCTGAGCAGCTGGTACGGTCCTGTGAATCCGAATTGCGGATCATGGCCCGGGTCCGATTGACGGACCCCAAGCTGCGCCGTGAGATTGATTCGATGGACATCTGTCAGTCGATACTGGGCAATTTTTTTGTCCGTGCAGCGTCGGGCCAATTTGAATTGGATTCCAACGAACAGCTGTTACGGCTGCTGTCTCGCATGGTCCGCAACAAGGTGATCGATCATGGCCGCCGCATTCGACGAGACCGTCGCGATGTCCGCCGCCAGGTATCCACCAGCGCAGACGAAATACCATTGGCAGACGGTGCTCGCAATCCGGATTCGATCGTGGCCAACCGTGAGTTACTGGGGCGCACAATGGATTTACTGTCTGACGATGACCGCAAGATCGTCGAACAGCGAACAGCTGGCTGCGACTGGTCGGAGATTGCTGAGCAGATGAACAGCACGGCGGATGCCGTCCGCAAGCGTTTTTCACGGGCCCTCGACAGGGCTGTTGAACACCTCGGAATGGATAAACTGAACGATGACTGAATCAACTGAGTTTTCGATCGGCAGCGGACTGGCCGAAGCCCGTGCAAGGCAGCTTCAACAGTGGTCGGGCGGTGAGCAGATTACTGTCGAGGAGTTGCTGCAGGAATTCCCCCAGCTGGCAAGCGATCACGACAGCATCCTGGAATTGCTGTATGCGGAATACTGTTTAAGGCTGGATCGAAACGAACCGACCGAGCCCGACGAGTACTTTGATCGATTTCCACAACTGGCCGACAGGCTAAGAGTCATCTTCCAGATGCACCAGGCGATGGACGACGCCACGGCAAGTCCCACGTCGGTCTGGAACCTGGATGATACCCAGAGGATCCAGCTTGCTCTCCGACAGAACAAAGATGGTGGTGACGACACGCCGACTTTTGCGGCAGGCATAACGAGCTTCCTGCCCTTGCAAGCGGCCATGACACTGGAACTGGACGACTATGAGTTGACCGACGTCATCGGGCACGGGGGCATGGGTATTGTCTACAAGGCAAAACAGACATCGGCGAACCGGATGGTGGCAGTCAAGATGATTCGTTCCGCCCAATTAGCTTCTAAAGATGAACTCCGACGATTTCAAAGGGAAATCGAGGCTGCCGCCGGCCTGGACCATCCCAACATCGTCCCGATCTACCAGGTCGGTGAGGCAAACGGACAACCTTATTTTTCCATGGCTCTTGTAAATGGCCCCACGCTGGCCAGCCGGGCGTCCGTCAGCCCCCTGGAGACGGATGAAGCCGTTTCGATCGTCCGGGATGCGTCCAATGCGATCCATTATGCCCATGAAAAAGGCATCATCCACCGCGACCTCAAACCAGCCAATTTAATGCTGACCCACAAGGGTGAGCTGAAGATCACGGACTTTGGCCTCGCCAAGCATGTTGACCGCGAGGAAGACCACACAGCAACAGGCAGCGTGCTGGGTACCCCCAGCTATATGGCACCCGAACAAGCCTCCGGAGAAAATAACAGAATCGGCGCCGCCACGGACGTTTACTCCCTTGGCGCCATTCTCTATTTTCTGCTCACTGGTCGACCACCGTTTCAGTCCGCCAACGTTATCGACACCATCCTCCAGGTCCTTAACGATGAACCGGTATCGGTCCGCCAGCTGAACCCGACCATTCCTCGTGACCTGGAAACCGTTGTTCTCAAATGTCTGCACAAGGACCCTGCCAAAAGATACGATACCGCCGAGCAACTGTCCCAGGAACTGGACCGTGTACTGAACCATGTGCCGGTCCTGGCTCGACCTGTTTCGACAACAGAACGCGCCTGGCGCTGGTGTCGCCGGAATCGTACGACCGCAACCTTGATCACCACTTCCACGGTGCTGCTGTTAGCCTTGCTGGTCATATCAGCCATTGACTACTCACGCCAGATCGACCTGAAGAACCAGGCAAATCAAAGCAGAATTACCGCCGAGGTGAACGAGGCACGTGTTACGGGTGAAAAAGAAAGAGCCGATAGCAATGCTATTCAAGCTCGTGCAAATTCCAAATTGGCTCAACAGCAGCGGGAATTGGCCGAGCAGAGGCTTTATGTTGTCTCCATGACACAGGCTCACGCTGCCTGGAACTCCGCAAACATTCGCCGCCAGCAGGAACTCCTCAACCGTTATCTACCAGCAGCCGGAGAACCTGACCGACGCCTCTTTGAGTGGCACTATCTGCTCCGCCTTGGGAAGGGTTACTCGATGCAGATTCCCTTTGCCGGACCCACCTGGGACGCCTGTTACAGTCCCGATGGCAAACTGCTGGCGGCCGCCGGAACTGGCGAGACAAGTGTCGGCATTTGGGACGCAAGTTCGGGCGAATTGCTACATGAACTTCAAACTCCCTCCGGCGCAACCGATCTGAGCTTCAATCCCGAGGGAGGCCAGCTTGCCGCTGCCTGTCCTGATGGATCCGTTTTCATCTGGGATCCGCAAACAGGAATAGAGTTGTTGCGCATCGCAACGCCAGAGAGCCCAGATCACGTGACGGAAATGGCGTCGCTCGCGTATGACCCAACGGGAAAGCAACTGGTTACCGCCAGACGGGGCAACAATCAAATCAGTATCTGGAGTACGACCAATGGAGAACTGCTGACCACATTTGCCGCAGGCAATAGCGACATCCACAGTGTGACTCTTAATCACGACAGCACTTTGCTTGTAGCGGCCGTTGGTTCAACAGTCGAATTATGGAACATTCTTACCCGCTACCACATTACCCTTCGTAAGCCAACATCATCGGAGCATAAGCGAACGGACGAAATCGAGCATCGCAGTATCAGACTGATTGACAGCCCGACTTTCTACAACGATGTCAACATAAATGAGCGAGGCCTTGTCTCGGCCGTCCGAAGCGATGGCTGGACGGACTATTTCGGACGACCGGTGGGAGGTAAGTGGCAAGCTCTGTTGTCGAGCCGAGTGCACCTCGATGCCATCAACGCGGAAAGTCACAGTTCGATCGGTTCCGCAGCAACGGCGAGTGATGACCAGACGATTCGGCTCCAGACGAAGCCGGCGAACCACTTCGCTATCGACACGTTTATACTGCGAGGCCACTTTGGACCCGTAACCAACGTTGCATTTGACCCCAGCGGCACGTGGCTTGCCTCCACAACCAGCCTGGTTGGTGAAGATGAATTCATAAAAGTCTGGGATGCCCGTGGCCAAGCGGAGTTCCACATCTCGATCGACCAATCTCGTGCACTAGGACCAGTCGAGATTGCCAATCAAGGGGGTTGGTTGACAGCGGCCACTTGGGACGACGATCGCAACAACAACTCTCGACTGGCCTTCTACAAGATCAGCAGCCAGCTTCCAAGTGAGGACAACCTGTTATTTGAAATCCCTCCCCAGGGAGATAACTCAGGAGCAATCGAACTATTGCAACTGTCATCCAACGAGCAGCTTCTAGCAGCTAGCTACGCGACAGGCTCCCTTCAGTTAATCGATGTCGAAAGTCGGGAGACTATCAAGACGTGGAATGATTCAGTGACTGCCTGCCTCTGCCTCACTTTCCGAGCCGACGATCAACAGCTGATTGCTTGTGAGCGGGACGGTACGCTCCGCATCTACAATCTGTCGACTGACATGGCGGCGGTGCTGCCAAACACTTGGAAACCGGAGGGGGTAATCCTCCAGGCCGCGAGCTTCAACTCAGATGGCAGCCGAGTGGCAGCGGCTCTTGATAATGGCATTCTCCTGACGGTGGAAGTAGAAACTGGCAAGGTACTCGGCCAGTGGGACGAATTCGTCGGAACTTGCCACGCGTTAGCCTTCAGTGAGGGCGATCACAGTCTGGTTGTCGGCATCGACAACGTCCTCCACCTGCTGGACTCAGACAACCTTCAGACCCAACAGCGATTTGACGGTCATAAAGGGAACATTCTGGATGTAGTCTTCTCAGCGGACGGCAGGCGACTGTTTTCTGCCAGTGACGATACCACACTGATGGCCTGGGATGTCGCATTGGGCCAGGAGCTGCTCACACTCGATGCACATATGGCGGCGGTGAAAACCGTGCGTGTGAGCGATGACGGGCATTGGCTGATATCAGCCAGCGTCGACGGCACGGTGCGACTATGGGACGGACGACCCTAGCGTCGGCCTATTTCCATCCTCTTCAAAACCTCCTGCTGGCTCTCTTTCGCCAGCAGTACGGACACGCCGTTCGGTTCATATTCTGACCGCTTGAGCAGAATTTCTTTGCAACCCGTGTCCAGTTCGATGGCGAACGTCGTTTATTTCAGTGAGCAAGGTCTAATCGCTGTGATCCACCATTACACAGGAGCGACGAACAATGAAATCGAACAGGAAAAACAAGACCCATCGAAATCAAAGAACGGAAACTCGCCGAGCACGAATGATGTTCGAATCTCTCGAAGACCGTCGCCTGATGGCAGCCGACATCGATTTTGTCGATGGAATCCTGACCATCCAGGGAGATAGCCAGAACGACTGGGTCGAGGTGAAACCGATCCAGCAGGCAATACCGGAATTCACCCGGATACCAAAGCCGGGACAGATTCCCGATATCCCAACGGTCTGGACACTCCAAGTCACGCTGGGACACATCGCTCCACGTTCAACAACGCCGGCAATCTACAGCACGGTCAGTGAGCTGGCCTGGGAACCCGGCCTGATTGACAAGATCGTCTTTCACGGTGCCTCTGGCCACGATCACTTCTACAACAACACCGACATACCATCAGAATTACATGGTGAAAGTGGAGTTGATCATCTTTATGGGGGATCAGCCGAAGACGAACTCCATGGTGGTTCCAGTACCGACTTTCTTTACGGCAAGGACGGCGACGATCTGCTGATTGGCAGCTGGGGACATGACAAGATCGACGGTGGAGCGGGGGAAGATAGCACCGAGGCCTATGTCTTCGGCAATGCCGTCGTCAGCAATAGCTCACTGAGTCGATATTTCTACTCCTGGTCCGAGACAGACACACTCAAATCCATTGAACATGTGAAACTGCAGGGCTCCAGGTCAAACAATTCTCTGATTGCCTCGCAATTCACAGCCGGCGATGTCGAATTCTACGGGGGCGGTGGACATGACACCCTGATTGGAGGATCCGGCAATGACTACCTGGACGGAGGTTCCGGGAATGACAAGCTCTACGGCAACAACGGCTTTGACACACTCCTGGGTGGAAGCAACAACGACAAGCTGTATGGCGGTGACAACAACGACACGCTACGGGGTGGCTCCGGGACTGATGAGCTCTACGGCGAATCAGGCTCTGACACCCTCTATGGCGAAGCCAATGACGACTTCCTCTATGGCGGCGACAACAACGACACCCTTTATGGTGGATCCGGAGAAGACGAACTGTACGGAGGCAATCACAATGACACCCTTTATGGTGAAACTGGCAAGGACCGCCTTGAGGGTGAACATGGCAACGATACGCTGATTGGCGGGTCGGGAAATGACGTCATCCTCGGCGGCATCGGGTTTGACCACCTGGACGAACCTGTTCAGGGTGATGTTTTTCTCAGTGACGGCAGCCTCAAAATGACCGGATCAACTGGAGTCAAGTACACCGACATTCTGGGGGCAGAGATTGAGAAGTTCACGCTGACTGGTTCAAGTTCCGATGACCTGATCGACGCTTCAGCCTTTACAAACGCTGGAGTAACGATCTTCGGGTCGGCCGGAAATGACACGCTGATTGGCACTGTCAACGGTGACAAGCTGAACGGCGACCAGGGTGACGACGTCATATTCGGTGGCGACGGCATGGACATCCTGCAAGGTGGTAAGAACGATGACCAGTTGTTCGGAGGTGCAGGATTCGACTGGGTGCTCGGAGGAGCCGGTAACGATGGCCTCTATGCTGGCGTCGGGTCGGACTTTGTGATGGGGGACTCCGGAATGGATCGCTTCCTCGTGCAGGAAGGCGACATGCTCGGCGACTTCGGTTCCGAAGACGTCTGTATCCAGTTTGTCGATTTCGTACAACCAGCCGGAACCGACAAGTTCACGTCGGGAATCTGGTCGGACAGCGAAGTCCAGGTCGTCGATGAGGCTCTCGCCGTCCTGCAACAGTACACGAAAAACAACGTGCTGCTGAAGTCAGCGACTGGTGAAGAACTTGTCTTCCAGCGAGTTGGAAAGATCAAAGGAAATTTCTCCGGCTGGAACAGTGGCCCACTGAGTTTCGCCAACGTGCTCTGGAGCGCAGACGACATCAAGGTCCACCGCGTCGTGTTTCACGAAATCGGTCACAACTGGGACAGCAACAATCCAGACTGGGATGGCTTCAAGGAGCTGAGCGGTTGGACCGAAGAGGACAAATCGGACGATCCCAAATACGCCAAGAGCACGAAGAACGACTGGTACTACAAGACCAGCGCCGGATTCGCAGAGAATTATGGAAAGAGACATCCCAAGGAAGACTTTGCCACATGCTTTTCGCTGTTTTTCAGTGACGTGAGTGGAGAAGCCTACCCGGGGAGTAGCGCGGATGACCTCCCCGCCAAGATGGAGTTCATGGAGGACTTCCTGGATGACCTGATCTCAGACTAAGGCCAGACGTTCCCGTGACGAGGCATGAACGCAGATAACATCAAGAACAAGGAGGCCTGGTGATGGACGAACAAAGCAAACTGATAATCCTCGGAATCGTGGGTGGACTCTGCATCGTGGCGGTCGCAATCGTGATTGTCTACATGAGGCAAGGCAGGCGGCAGCATGAACTCGACGCCGGCAGGATCCAGCTGCTGGGACTGTTGCTCTGGGGCATCGGACTCTGCTGGCTCTGCCAGCTAAGGGAAATTCCCAAGTGGATCTCTGTCTCCTTGATTGCTACCGGGTTGGGAATGCACTGGCATGGAATCAAGATCGAGCTGGTTCGATTGCTGCGAGAAGCCGCCGGCGCCAAGTCCGAATCTTGATCTCCCCGATAGATTCAGGTGTCAGGCAGGTCCTTCTCCTCATCAGACCAGGGATTACTCCTCAGCGCAGCTGAACTCAAAAATCGCCGTTGGCTCTGCGACGCTGAGATAGTCTTCCACTGGCATGATGATCGAGTCCTGCAACGATCCGGCATTGAAGGCAATTCGCTGGTTCTGCTGTATCCCGCTATCAACGTACAGAGGGAAAGGCAGAATCGGCTGGCCAAACGGTGGCACACTGCCAGGCACAAGGCCCGCGAAATCCTCGCCCGCCGTCAGTTCTGCCAGTTCTTCACGGCTGGCAAAACGCATCTTGCGTTTCCCCAGGTACTGCCGCACATGGGCGGAGCGAATCTTGCGGTCCGCCGGCAGCACAAACAGGCAAAACTCGCCCTCAACCTTCATCAACAGCGCCTTGCCACCATTCCGCAGCTCCTCTCCTCGCACGCTGGCCGCTTCCTCCGACGTGAAGGTCGGCTCATGATGCAGTTCCCGAAAAGTAACCTGCTGCTGCTGGAGCAGCTGGCGAATTGAGTCCAGCACGGTCATCAGCTACTTCCCCTCACTCGCCCACTGTTTCATCAATTGGATATTCGCCCGGATCTCATCCAACCTCTCAGGCCGCCGCAGCTTGAGCGTATCGATGTACAACTGCATGTCGCTGTCATAGATGCGGGCCGACTCCGGCCTGGCCCCCTGGTCCCCTGTCTCCCGAATCCACTCGTCCAACATCGCCCGGTGTGCTACCAGCACACGCCGACTACGTCGATCTCCTGCCAGATTCACGAGCTCGCTGGGATCATTCTCCAGGTCGTAGAGTTCTTCGGCAGGCCGGTTGTTGGCCATGATCAGTGACTGTAGCGGACTCAGTTTGCCGGCAGCATGCAATGCCCGCATCTGCTGAATGATCGGCTTGTTGTCCTTGTATGCGTTCGGCTGCAGGTAGGGACGATGCGGGTAAAAATTGCGGATGTATTTGAACTGCTCGGACCGAACAGCTCGCATCCGGTCCACCGTTTCGTCACATCGGTCTCGTGCTGAAACGACATACGATCGTGGTTCATATCCTTGAGCCAGGAGATCCTGGCCTTGCATAACCGCTGGAATCTCAATCCCGGCACGTGCCAGCGATGTGGCTGCCAGGTCAATCTGTAACACCAGATCGTCTCTTACCTTACCCGTATCAACGCCCGGCCCCTTGATGACCAGGGGAATCCTCATCCCCTCCTCGTACATGAATTGCTTTCCCCGGGCATGGCTTACACCGTGGTCGGTGAGAAAGAAGATGATCGTATTCTCCAGTTCTTCGGCATCTCGCAACTGCCGGAGAATTCCACCCACCTGTCTGTCGGTGTTCATGGCGGCATTCAGGTACTGGGCCCAGTCCTTGCGAATCAGCTCGTCATCCGGGTAGTAGATCGGCAGGGTTATATCGCTCGGATCCACCGGTTGCGGTGTCTTGAGCGTTCGCCCCTTGCCGCCAGACAACTGGTACTGGGCAAAAAAAGGCTGGTCGTCCTGCCGGTGTGAGAAATGATGCGAGTCGTAAATTCCAGTGTCGAATTCGAAGTTATAGTCCGTCTTTCCTGTGGTCCGTGGCGCATCCCGGGCCGGCACCTTATCGAGCGGCCCGGTAAACCTGCCATTGGCCGTAAAATACCCTGCGTCCTGAAACAACTGTGGTACCGGCCGTACGGTGCTGGGCAAGTGGATTTTCTCGGCACCTCGGCCACTGCGGTGGTGATGAGCACCGATCGATGTCTGATACATCCCCGTGATCATGGCCGATCGACAGGTACTGCAGACCGGTGCCGTCACAAAGGCTCGTTCAAACCGCAGGCCTTGTTGGGCCAGCTGGTCCACGTTGGGGGTGGCAATCACCTGCTCGCCATAACAGCCAAAAGGTAGCGACATATCCTCAACGACAATCCAGACGATATTGGGCCGGGCCGTTTCCAACGCCGCTGCGGTTGTCGGCAGCAGCAACGCCAGGACCGGCAACCAGGTAAGGAGTCGACATTTCACCATCGTGGTATCACTCTTCTCGTTGCTCGAAAAGCAACCGGCTGTCACTTCTTGGGACGAGGTTATTCAAGATCGTTATCTCGCAGGTCAGCCAGCTTGGCGGCCAACTTGACCTGGAACTCCGCCACTCGCTGCTGCTGCCTTGGGTGTTTTGCCAGGTTCGTATACTGCCGCGGATCCTTCTGCGTATCAAACATCTCGATGCCGCCCGAAGCATTTTCACCGTATTGGATATAGGCCCAGCGATCTTCACGCAGTAAGAAACCTTTACGCGCCGGAGCAACGCTGAAGGCCGTATCCCGGACTTCATGGGCAGGGTCGTCCAGCATTCGCGAGATATCCTCACCTTGGATTCGTCCTGGCACTTCCAGACCACACAAACTGGAAATGGTCGGATACAAATCCAGTAATTCCGTCAGCGAATCACAGACAGCCGGTTTCTTTCCCGGCACACAGATTATCAATGGCACTCCAGACGACTCGTCTCTCAAGCTGACCTTGGCCCAGAAGTCATGCTCGCCAAGATGATATCCGTGGTCACTGGTAAAGATGACGATCGTATTGTCACGCAGTCCATTCTCGTCCAGCGCCTTGAGCACCTTGCCAACCTGGGCGTCCATGAATGCGACCGAAGCATAATAGCCTCCCACTGCCTTCTTCTGCCGCCGCACGTCCATTTTCATATTGAGGCTGGTCTTATAGTTGATGCCGGCCTTGGGAATGTCGTCCCAGTCGCCTTCCAGCTTCTCCGGCAAAGTCATCGTGCTGTACGGAAGGAACGGTGGGTAATACGAACGAGGCGCCACGAACGGCACATGCGGCCGAACAAATCCGACCCCCAGCCAGAAGGGCTCGTCCTTGTGCTGCCGAATCAGCTCAACCGCCTTGGCCGCAGTCTTGCCATCCGAATGGACCAGATCATCCCCATCTGCTTCCACGACAACAAATGTGTTGCCACCCACAACCGGTTTCTTACCATCCGGATTACCCTCCAGCGTTTCGCCATCGCCAGGCGCCTTCCATTCCGGTCCGCCACTGTTGAAGCGTTGCGTCCAGGAAGCGGCGTCATCGGCGCCATTGGTACCCTTCTCAATCCC
>Ga0209402_10001623_pt1 | contig 24050 bp, 35 predicted proteins | sample ArcticOcean_MG_C_3_FD_187437 | JGI IMG/M metagenome (GOLD analysis project Ga0209402, IMG submission 187437) | Marine microbial communities from western Arctic Ocean - ArcticOcean_MG_CB8_126 (SPAdes) (version 2) | ecosystem: Environmental > Aquatic > Marine > Oceanic | place: Arctic Ocean... | reverse complement strand
TACAAGTAAGATCGTTCTCTGCATCTCCTATGTATGCAACATTTTCCCACCCTAGTTCGTAATGAAGTAAAACTGTTTCAATTTCTCTCCTCTTATTGTCAACTCCCATAAGAATCTGAAGCTGTCCTGTGGTAATGCAATTATGCCAAAAGTCAGAGTGATTAGCTATTCTATTAACTTGATTACGAATAGCATTATCATGTGACTGAGTAACAATGAGAACTATTATCCCTTGTTTCATCGCATGTTCTATCATAGAGAAGTCTCTTGTGTAGAACGACTTAGTAACTGTTCTATCTTTTTCTCCTATCTGGAACATACCATCGGTAAGTACTCCATCAGTGTCAATAGCTATGACTTTTATATCTTTGAATTCTATCATTATTTTCCCAAAAATTAAGGTTTAAATTAGTTATTACGTGAATTATACACATTTTACTATCGCTTTCAACTACTTTTTTACTTTTTTTCCGATATATAAGTATATACCTAACAAGGAGATAAAAATGGATAAATGTAAAGTAATATCAGAAATATGCTGCAATCACGGTGGAGACATCAACGTAGCTAAAGAGATGATAAAAATGTCTAAATTGTGTGGGGCAGACTATGCTAAGTTTCAAAAAAGAAACCCCATTAAAGCCGTCCCTGCTCACGTTCAAGACAAGCCACATCCCTGCCCAATGCACTCTTTCGGAGAAACCTACCTAGAACATAGACAAAACTTAGAGTTCTCTATAGAGCAACATAAAGAACTAAAAGAGTACTGTGAAGACTTAGGTATAGGATACTCTTCTTCTGTTTGGGATGAAGACTCTGCCAGAGAAATAATATCACTGAATCCTGACTTTATTAAAATTCCCTCTGCTATGAACGAAAACTACAAACTACTAAACTTAGTATTTGACAACTATGATGGTGATGTTCACATATCATTTGGCATGATATCAAAAGAGTCTTCTTCAAAGTTAAAAGACTACTTGTATAATAAAAATAGCAGAATAGATAATAGAGTAGTAGTGTACCAGACCACCTCATCGTACCCTGTTCCGTTCGAGTCTCTGTTTCTAAACGAAATTATTAATTTAAAAAAAGACTTCTACAGAGTAGGATATAGTGGGCACCATCTGGGCATAGCCGCTGACATTGCCGCCGCTACCCTAGGAGCATCATGGATTGAAAGACACTTCACACTAGACAGAACTGCCCGTGGGACGGACCACTCGGCAAGCCTAGAAGTGAATGGGCTACAAAAGCTATGTAGAGATCTCAAAGCAGTTCATAAAGCCCTACAATATAAAAAAGATGACTTTACAGATGATGAAAGAAATAATATGGAAAAACTAAAGATTAAATCTTAAAATCTAATCTATTCATCTCCACAAAATTAATCATGTGAACGTTGTCCTGATAATATTCTAAATACTTATTTATATTTCTTTGGACGATGGTGAGACAAATATGTCAGGTACTCCATCAGTCATACTAGTAGTCTATTAAGTAATCTTCTATGTTTTTCATTTCCGTCTTAGTAACGGGGCTAACGCAGCTAACACCATTAGCATCCTTAAATTGAAATACCATGTTTTCTGATTTCTTCTGATGATCATTTGCCAGAAGAACTCCAGTGACCTCATTCTCTCCTCTGGTTAAAACTGCTCTTTTTCCATGTAGTACTGCATCTCCGTATATTTCTACACCTACTTTTTTCTCTTTACCATCTGCCATCTTTTTATCTCCTTGTTTGTGTTATAAATATAGAAAATACTATATGCTTCTATATCGTCTTTAATAGTTTTAATCTTTTTGTCCGTATTCTATATTAAACTTTTTAAATTATTAACTTTTGCCATTTGCTCAATTAGTTGAAAATCAAATTCTGTATCTATTTGTAATGAATTTAGCTCATCTACAGCAAAGACACATGGGTTTTTACCTATTCTGCACTTAGTATTTAATAAAACATCCTTATCTGTGATATATATATTTCCGCAATCATGCAGAATCAGTTCTGAGTTAAACTCGTCATCTAAAAATTCTTGCCTCATCTTTCTATCACAGCAGTTATTCTTATCTACAGTATACTTCCACTTGCCATTTATTTTTTGCCAAATGAAGGGTGTTTCCTTCTTCCCTGTGAGTAGGCTGTCATGCCCACCTCTGTCATATTCCTCCAGACAGTGATCAAGGATTTTATTGCGGCATGGACTGGTTGGCTGTAAATTACAGACTATGCCAAATTTCTCATCGTGCTGCTCTACCATGTAATCAACAGCATGTATTAGAGCCTGCTCATTCTTAGAGAGATCACCAGACAGCACATCTGGCCTCTTTATAAACATGTGCTTACCTTTTCCTGTATATGAGTGAGAAAACTTTTTATACTCACGATACACCTCATTACAGTTGGAAGAGACAACAGTTAGATCTACATACTTTGATTCTAAAGATGCCATGACTGACCACATGAACAGGGGCTGTCCTAGCAAGAGTCTTACATTCTTCCGTGGTATGCCTTTAGAGCCACCACGGGCAGTTACCACTGTTATTATCTTCTTGTTTCCTATCATCTTCTTTTCTTAACTTTTATATTTTTTCAACACTTCTTCTACAGTCATTTTTGGGAAACAATCCAAACTGCTATCAGAAGCATCTATTATATTAACATCGGTTTCTTTATTTACTTGTGCAAAGTAGTTCCAATACTCTTTAAATGACTTCTCATTAAAGCCCTTGTTAGGGTTGCTCTCAAAACTTCTGCCCAAGAACTTGAACTGCTTCTTCTCACCTGGGAATTGAAAATAGTATCTAAATCCTGTGTCCCTGTCCAACATACAATCATTGCCCAAAAGAACGATGGGATTACAGCCCATTAAATAGGCTATATGAACGGCTGACCCACTTGAATTTTTGGCACCCACTATCGGCCCTTCCGTGTTTAACTTCAATCCTGGTAGGTTGTAGGTATTGTCCTCAGGTGAATAAAACCATGTGTGGGGATAGAGCACATGATTATCAATATTAGAACACTTGTGCTCAAACTTTTTATCATATAAAAACTTCACACATTTGGATTTTTCTATGTTAGAGTTTGCTTTAGGGGCGTTAGATAGGTAGTCGGAGAAGTAGCTCCAATTTGTAATTTCAAAGTCATCACTCACAAAATAGTCAGATTTAATATACTTGGCAATTCCTGAGTTAATTGAAACAGTAACGTGGTCTTTAATTAGGTCCACATCTAAATGCCGAAGTGACGGACCTGCTCCTAGTATGAATGCTATTTCTCCTTGGTGCTTGTTGCGGAAGTCAGATAGTTTCAAGTTATTACTCCTCGGACATAGGAAATTCATCTAGAAAACAACCCAATACAAGCTTTTGATAATGAATAGTATCCTTCTTTTTTAAACTTTCCTCCATTGCCACCTTTTTAGCATGTTTCAAAACATCTCCTGGCACCCTCCAAGAAACTGTCATATTGTCACAAGTCTTATAGTCTCTCTCTAGCTTTAACATGCCTTCGATAGTTCTTTCCCCATCAGATGCTGTCACATCACACACCATTGGATCTGGTGTCAAATCCAGAACCTTAGAGGTTCTCTTTTGAAAGTCTTTTGTGCTTTCATTTTTCTTTCTTTTTGCCATTGTTATTCTCCTTTGTAAAATGGTAATTTAATAACTTATTATTATATTATTAAATACACATCGACATCCCTCTATTTTTCTTAAAAATGTTTAATTTACCAAATATTTCTGGATTCTTCGTCATATTTAACATGCAACTTCTTGTATTTTTTGGCTATAGTGAATATAACAGGAATCCACCTATCCCTTTTATATACTCTTTTAGGATCTTTAGCGAAAGGAAGATTTAAGAGAGGTCCTCCCCCAGAAAGAACCATAAAACTTGACAAGCCTCCCCATGCTAAATTAATATCTATCAAACCTTTGTCCCTAAGTGAGTAAATAGCATAAATACATTCCTCCTTAACTGCGTAGAAAATAATAACATTATTTTTACTTCTACTCTCACAATCTCCTTTCAGTTTCTCATTGTCAGCTATCTCCCCCATAAAAGCATCTCCATTCTGTATAATTGTCTTTAGAATTTCTTCTTCAAACTCATTTAAATCTACACCTAAATCACTTCCATCATAATATTCTATTTTCATTTTTAGCCCTTTCTTATAAGCTGAAATTTCTTCATTTTTTCTCCACCCCTGCCAAATACTCTGCCCTTGTCTGTGCCTTATGCACATAGTTAGCAGGCCTATTATACTTTAATTCTTCATCCAGATTCATTTTTTCCACAATGTTCCTATTATATTCAGTTTCAATATTGTCACGACTTATATCTTTTATAACTACCCTATCTCCTATTTTATAATTCATTAAATCTATCCTTAATTACAGGATGATTAAATCCCTTATATTCTAGCTCTTCTTGAGTCATACTATTAACAACTTCTTTTAAAACCATTATCTTCTCATAACTTAAATCTCCCAATGGCTCTACTCTTACTCGAATAGTAAAAATAGAAGCATTAACTTCAGGTAATCCTATAATACATTGCCTCTCTGTCATAAAAAATGCATCATCTTTTGCGACAAAGTCATCACTATTTAGTCCTCTCCCTGCTCTCATTCCCCATATATACCTAACTAGAGTAACAGGAGTATTTACCATTAATTTAACATGCTTACTTGCATTAGCATTTATTTTTTCTATACCAGGAACAGGCATATGAATTTCTGCAAAAGATTTTCCTATTTTTTCACTTGGGTCCCATCCCGAAGGAAAACAAACATGAGAAAATATCATTCTATCATCACCAGAGAATATAACTACATCTTCCTGTATCATATTCTCTATGATAAAAGATAAATTAACAATATTAGAATCAATAGAAGTAACACTCCCATCAATATTAGAAGTAAAACTATTATTATTCATTTCAAAACAAGAAGAATACTCTTTGACTAATAAAGAACTTATTTTCTCCATTGCCACTTTAATAATTTTTCCTGACAAATCAGAAGTGCTACAAGGTTGTTTACTATTTTGTTCTTTTTTTAAAAGAGTATATCTATCTACATCTTCTTCTATTTGAAATACTTTTTTGTCGTATTCTCCGTTCCCATAATCCTTACTCCCTAGTTTTTCTAATCCAGGCTTAGGGGACCATGGGACTTCAACTGGGAAATAACTAACTTTTTTTACTTCTGTGTTCATTTTCTTATTTTCCCTATCATCTTAAAAACGTAGTCTAATGTAACCCTGTCAAAGTTAGTCACTTTAGTTATACTACTACAATTATTCATAAGTCTATTTCTTCCCCCATTTTATAAAATTTATTACATTAATTACAATAAGTGGAGCATATCCCAGAATAATACCATACAATTTAGCCTCGATTGCGACTACACACCAAACAATCCCAGAAAAAATACAAATTATAAAACCCCACCTATTCTTACACCCTATGATGTATACCCCTGCAAGAGTAAGTATTGCTGCTATCCAGTCCAAATACATATCTACTTCCCTACTATCTTAAAAGCGTAGTCTAAAGTAATCCTGTCAAATGCTGTCACTTTAGTGATACTGCTACAATTGTATATCTCGACACCCTTCAGGTCTGCAAATTTTCTTAAGGCATCATATACCCCATTATTAATGTCAAAAACTTTTTGCTGTTTACTCCAAGAATCCTGTATATTAGAGAATGCAAATGGTCTATCTTCTCTCTTATAGAGCATCTGCCAGTAGTGACTCATGCCTTGTTTTGTGTTCTGATCTACTCCAAAAAGAATAATTTTCTTACAACCAAATGCCATCGCTAAATCGATACTTGTTGGGATTGATGAGTTGTAGCAAAGTCCTACGTCATCAGGATTGACTACATCTTCGGCAGTAGGTCTTGGTGCGAAGTATAGGGTGTTACTCATTACTCCCCTGTACTTAAGCCAACTATCTCTAACTACCTTTGTGCACTTAGACTTATCAACCTTTTCCCAGTAGCTCCATCTTCTACATAAGACATCATTTGAGACCCAATAGTGTCTATCAGGATTAAGATCAAAGTCGCTTATAGGCACGAATGCAGAGTTAACAGATATAACTACATGATTCAGTATATCTTTTAAGTATTTAGACACGCACAGGTCGTATAGAGAAGGTCCTGCTCCTAGTATTACGCATGATTCTCCTTGGTGCTTGCCTATTAATTCTGTGTAGGTGTTTTTCATTATAAGTCAAGTATATCAAAACGACTAATTATGGGCTCTGGTTTAGGTTTAGTGGTATCAACTTCTTCAATCTTATTATGGTTAAAAAACCCACTCACCGTAAAACAAATCCAATCTTGCAAATCCAACTGTGCGTCCATACGTGTAACTGATGCTGTATGGATATATCCGTTATGAGAAAAATTAAATTCTGAAAAACTAACAACTCTGTGACCATCATCACAGTTCTGATAACTTTTACCTATTAATTCAGAGTGGTTTAAGTTCATTACAAATCCAATATGTCAAAACGACTATGTATCTCTTCAACTTCTGCCCGTAATAGTGTATTTTCTTCCCTTAGCTCGGAAACTCTTTTTAATGCTGTATCTAATTGGGATTGCTTGCTTTTAAGATCTTTCTCGAATCTAGATCTCTCCGACTTGTATACTGTTACCTCTGCTCCACTATTAGAATTACATATCATCACTTTGACTTCTGGAACTGTGGTTCTACTTGTTCCTCCTGATTTTCTTCCACCACGACTACGGTAGATGGAGCCTTCTCCCGAAAAAATCATTTTTACGCTATCTGGAGTAACTTCAGTAATCACAGCTCTTTCAAAGTGTCTGCTGCCTGCCGATGCAACAAGCACTACATTGTCTCCGACTTTTAGATCTGTTCCGAACATATCTTTCATTATAATTCCAACCATGTTGATCTACTATCGTTTTTAATTATAAAGTCCAGTTCTCGTTGCATTTCTTCATTCTCCTGTGTTAGTTTAGATAGTCTACCCATATATCCTCCTTACAAATCTAATATATCAAAACGACTATACTTCTCATAGGCTTCTTCTGCCTTATCGAATAAAGATATGTTAGTATTTTCTAATCTCAAGAGTATCTCGGCAGTAGAAACAGGAGTATATTCGCAAGTCCATAAATTTCTACCATAGTCTGGTATTGCTACTATTTCCACATTAAACTTATATTTATTTTCTCCCACTCTTATCTTTGCCTGTCTGCTTTTAATAGTTCCTCTTGTTGAAGAATCTACATCTTCAAAAAGACGCTTGATAAACTCATTAGCTCCATCTCCTAAAAGCACCTTATAAGTTATCATAGGGCATTTAGTAGTTTCCTGCTTACCCTCTCTAAATGAGGTTCTTTCACAGAATTCTATTTTGATCTCTTTATATTCCTTTATACTTATTTCTTTATCTTTATGAAGTATATAAAAATCTTTGGGATCTGGTGTTATTACTTGTATTAAATCCATTATAAATCCATATTGTTAAGTCTACTATCACTGTCTTGCCATGTTTTTTCTATTTTCTTTAAATTCGTCTATTCTGCTCATCTCATCTCCTTACAAGTCTAACATGTCGAAACGATTACGCTCTACCTCATCTGTTCCATTTTTTTCGAACATGTATGTTTTTACTCTATCCTTACTTAGTGAAAACCCTACCTTTATTAAATAAGCATGATTATTTGAATGATATACACAGTGTTTTATAATGCAATCTATTGATAGGTCATCTATAATAAAAACAGCGTTTATATGCATTTCCATTGGAGCCATAACGATAACACCCTTTGGAGCTTCACCGTACTGAGCAATGATAGACTCACAATCATTAACATTAAGCCACACCTCATAACAAGCAGTAAGCTGCTCTATTTCCATAGAGAACGCCTTAACACCCAGAACACGATTACTATTGCCTCCATGTTCCAGTATGGCTTCTCTTACGGGTATATATGACATGATGCCCATTATTTAATCCTTCTCTTCAACAGACCCATTTCGAATAAGAATTGGCTTGGCTGACACTTATTATAATTTCTGTTTCCCTTTTTTCCAAAAATGCTTCTCTTTTCACACCAACTTAATAGTAGACTTTTCTTAGCTCTGGTGGCTGCTACAAATTGTAATCTTCTTTCTTCTTGCAATCCTTGGTCTGGATCTTCAGACACAGCAGTCTTATGTGGCAATATGTCCTGCTCAGCACCGATAATAAAAACAATAGGGAACTCTAAACCTTTGCTTGAGTGGATGCTCATTAACGACATTTTATCCTCTTCATCTTTTTTCTCTGCATTGGTGACAAGAGATACTTGTTGAAGGTATTTACTTACTCCATTTTCATCTCCGTTGCACTCTCCTGCCGATGTTATTATTTGCTGGATATTGTCTTTTCTCTCGTTGCATGTATCATCAAATTTCTTTGCTAAGTGACCATTATAGTTAAAACTGTCAACAAGTTCAGACAGGCAGACAGAAGGCTTACTGCAATCCCACTTCCTATTGTATAGCTTGCTAATTTTATCACATCCTCTAGTTATTTTAATACTCTTTGCTTTTTCGCCCATAATTTTACATGCTTCAGGAATTGTTATACCTCTATCTTGAGCAATATTTTCTATTCTTCCAACAGTAACACTTCCCATGCCATCAACAAAAGAACAGACTCTTCCAAAGGCTATTCCATCTTTAGGATTTGATAGCAATTTTAGCATAGATAAACAATCTCTAATTTCTTTACGATCATAGAAGTTTCTATTTCCGACAACCTCATAAGGGATAGAACTACTAACTAAAGCCCTCTCAACAGGCTCACTCATCTTATTTACACGGTAGAGTACCGCTATATCTGACGGTGCCCAACCTCCCTCATCTATAAATCTTCTTGCTGTTTTTGCTACCCATTCTGCTTCAACGTATTGATCACCAAACGAATAACACCTAACTGGATCTCCGTCTGGATTGTTCGTCTCAAAGCTTGTGCCCATGTGGCTTGAATTGTATTTAATTAACTTACTTGCTACCTTAACTATTTGAGGAGTTGATCTGTAGTTTTTGGAAAGAGAAATAATCTTGCAATTATCATGGTTTTCAATAAAATCTTGAATGTTTTGATATCTTGCTCCTCTAAAACGATAAATGGACTGATCTACGTCTCCAACTATCATAATGTTATTCCACTTTGCTCCTAATAGATTAATCAAATAAAACTGTGATTTATTTGTGTCCTGAGTTTCGTCAACCATAATGTATTTAAACGTGTTTTGAATTTTTGTTCTAATGGCTGTGTTTTCTTCTATTACTTTAATAGTGTCATAGATAAGAGCACTAAAGTCCAAAAGACCACATTCTTTACAGTGGTCTAAATATCTATTTGCTATTTTTACATAAGGGTCTAGCCTTAAAGAACTTCTCAGCCAACTTTTGTCCTCCATTTGATCTCTATAAAAATTAAGGCTATTTACTATTTTAAAAGCATCTCCTTTTTTTATATCAATCTCCATCTTTCCTGCAATCTGCAAAACTAAATCAACTTGATCTTTGCCGTCTATAATAGTAAAATTTACACGATCTTTTGCAGGCTTAAGAGACTCAACATGCCTAAGCATCTTTGCACAAAAAGAGTGAAACGTTCCCATAAAGAACTCTAGCTTATCAACTCCTAGCCTCTTGCAGATCCTCTCTTTCATTTCAGTAGCAGCTTTGTTTGTAAAGGTCAATCCCAGAATATTTGATGGCTTTACCTTTCTACTTATGAGGCAAGTAATGCGTTCAACGATCACAAAAGTTTTTCCTGAACCAGGGCAACTTGTGACCATACAAGGCCCATCTAAGTGATATACTGCTTCTTTTTGATACTTGTTTAATTCTTGAGCCATAATGCTTCCTTATTAAAATTGTGATAACTAATCATATGCGATTAGAAATCGCTTTTCAGTGTTTTGGGAAGTAAAGTTCTAGATATAAAGAAAATGCATCTTCTGTTAGTGGTCCAATGTGATTATGTACAACAGTATTATATTCATCTACAAACTGTAAGTGAGGGAGTTCCTCTACATTATTGTCTTCACACATGCTATATGCAATGTCGTCGGATTCGTCATGACCATCAACGTAGTCATAATCAATTTGAAATTTCTCAAGAATAACAAATACTTTGGAACAGTCTTCGCATTTACTACTTCCAAAAAATCTAATCTTCATCGTTTTTTTCTTCATGTAAAACGTTCATAATTTCGTCTATGGGGAAATCGTCCATGCTTCCGCTTACTCTATCAATCTCGTCCTGAGTAGCAAGGCCTTTATCATCCTTATCCGCACTCATCAAAGAAGAGTCATCAACTGTTATTTGTATACTCTTTTCCTTACCTACCATATCCGTACAGAACTGACTTATAATATCCTCAGGAACATCTGGAGTCACTCCCCAGTCTGAACCCTTAACTGCTATTCCAGTTTGCTTATTATTAGCCATGTCTTCCAATGTCAATTGAAAAAGATTATTCTCTTTATTATAAGTTACTTTTAATATTCTAGCTTTTATTTGTGAAGACACCTTTTAACACCTTTACTAAATTACCTATGGCTTCTTTTTTATCAGCCAAAGTTTTATATTTCTTAATACCTGCTACAGCATTAAGGACATTATCAGGCATATTATACACTAAAACATGGTCGTGTGGGGATCTGTAACTACCTCCATTGCCATCGTTAGCCAGTTTCTTAGGGACTCCCATATCTTCTTCTATGTCAACAAGACCCTCCCACCAACTATCTGTATCATCTTTAGTAACTTCTTCTCCGTCTACAGTAGAAACAAGACCACACTGTGGCTTGCAAACTGCTCCTAGGATTGACTTGTATTCCTCTTCTAGACGTAAGTATCTTGGTTCGAATTCTTCTTTTGGAGTAATTCCATAAATACGGCAGTTAAGTGGTCTTCTTTTGTGAATTTTACAAAGATTATTTTCCCCATCAAAGAAAACACACCCCTTAGAAGGAAGTGGATTGACAGCATTCAACATGCACCTTTCAAACAAGTCACATATTTCTTCATCTGTCCAGTTCTTTGATATATAATCCCATGCCATAAGGAACTCAGAATATAACATTTGGGGGGACTGCAAAACGCAGCACCATGCATTGCATCCATCTTCCTTTTCAATGTTCTCCATACATCCTTTTGTTTTTGGTATTTTATGGTAAAGATTGTTTAGTTTGGAAAAAGTTTTAGATAGCTTCTCCTTGTCCTTAGCAATCTTTATTGTATTATAGAACTCAAATGGCTTCATTGATCGTCCCTCTATTAAATGCTATCATAGTCAGCCACTGTAGAAACAGCTTCTTCTTCCACTTCTTTCTTAGGAATAACAACTTCATTTACAGCCTCTTCTACATCCACTTCTTTAGGCTTTTCAATAAACTTAATGGAAACTGTTGTTTTTTTTGGATCTTTTGCAACAACTTCTTCTTGCCCCTTTTTTGCCTTTTTAAGAAAACCTTCTAATTTTCCACTTGACTCCCATGCTAACAAAAGCTTACTAGCTTCTGTCTTTCTTACGTTGTACTGAATAACTTTCTCAAGAACGTCATCAACAACTTCTCCTGATTTTTGAGCAGCTTGCAGTACTGCAATAAACTCTTCCTCATCATTAACTACCCATTTTTCTTTTTGATTTCTAGAAGAAATATTACAAGATCCTGGGAACTTGACACTTTTTTCTCCATTTTCGGATAGAGTTGCCACCATTACTTTTTTCCAAAACTTAATTTTATTTTCAATTACTTTTACAGCCTCATTAATATCTGCTGTTTTTTTCTTCTTGTAGTCTTTATAAAATTCTATTTGTTTATTAAGCTCTTTAATGGTTAAAGCTGTATCTTCTAAAAGGTACATATCATCAAGGGAATTAACCTCTCCTGATGAGTACATATCATTTAATTCTTTTCTTCTAAAAACATTTTCATATTCTGACATCGTGACACCTCATAATTTATGCATCTATTGATATAATTTCCAAAACGATTGCGGTCTTTTCATCATTACCGAATTTTACAGTTGTAAAGCTGGGACTACAAACTAAATTATCTCCTGATTCAATTGCAGATACTTTAGCTATAATTAGAGCCTTTATCCCATTATTTAATGAAGCAGCTCCAACACATCTCAACCTCACTATCTCATGCTTTTCAAACACTTGCAAAACGGCATTAGATAGCTTTTTAACATAAGCTTTATCATCCTCTTTGCTTCCTTTACTACCTGCTACTAAAAGTAAACTCTGATCACCTTCTCCATCTTTAACATCTACCGACATACAAATACTCCTTAAAAAAAATAAAAATTAAATAAAAATGTAACTACTGTATAGGTAATCGTAATTTTATTTAAAAAACTTTACAGCAAACATTTATAAAATTCCCTTCTCTTATCATCTAAGTTAGGATCTTCCCAAACTTTACTCTTATGACAAAGACTTTTAAAATCACAGTAGGTGCATCCGTAGTCTTTCTTTGTTGCATACTTAGGCGGAGGAAGCTGTCTTTTGGGCATCATTTCCATCATTTTCTTCGTTTGACTCTGAATAACTTCCCACCACAGGTCATTTCTAGGCACTTGGAACCAAGCCATCTTTGAATTATCCTTATTCTCATATGCCAAAATACCATAATCACAATTTAGGATATGAGTATAAATGGTAAGCTGAACAAGGTATTCTTTATGTGGCCCTTTTGCTTCTACCTGCCTCTTCCAAGCATTGCTACCTATTGTTTTCATGTCAATAACAACTTTGCTATTGTTCATAGGCAAGAATGTTTTATCGTAAGATATTCTAACCCCTTTGAATCTTTCCTCTTTTAGATTCCTACAGTTTACAACCATGTCTGCATTTCCCTTTATATTCATCTCAGGGCATCTTACATGTGTCTCCATATATTCAAACTCTCTACAGCCACAAAAACATTTTTTAGGTCTAAATCTAAGACCCTGCTTTCCTTCATGAATTCTTGTCTTTTTTTCTTTATACAATTTTTTCAAATCAGGGGATTTAGCCATTTTTCCATCGTCTTCGAACATATAGCAAAGGGGGTTCTTGCACTTCCATCTGCCAAGCAGAACATCACCTATGTCGTCAAAATAAGTAGTCCACCTATCATGCATGTTGTGACCTTTTCCGAAAAGTCTTTGCTTCTCGCTGTTAGGCTCTGCATACTTAACTTCTATCCATCCCTTCCACGCATAAACTTTGTACAATTGCATTCTGATACACTTGCCCATTTCACTCGGATGGAAGTGATCGTAACTCCTGTCTCCTCTTGTAGCTACTGTCTTCCATCTAATCTGGGTATCTACTAGATTCATCATAGATGTTACTTCTTGTGGTGTATATTTATTATATGCCATAATTTTACCTCATAAAAGACATTCTTCTTTTGCTGATCTCAGTTTGTCAACCATATTTCTTTTTCCTCTGCTTATAATAAACTCATCAGGATCACTTCCGTCTGGAAGATGCACAGGAATAAAATTTACTCCATATGCCTCCAAATTATATTTATCATAATCCTTCATAGCTCTCTTAATAGAGTCTCTACCTGCATCATCTCCATCGAGCAACAAGTAGAAATTCTCACAATATTTAGACAATAAAGATATTTGAAAAAGAGTCAAAGCACTGCCGCACAGACCGACAGTCATATTAAATCCATAAGTGTGCATACACAAAACGTCACACTCTCCTTCTACAATAATTACCTTATTGCTTCTTTGTATTGCTTCTTTAGCTTTATCCAGCCCATAAAGATAAGAACCCTTATCAAAAGACTCATGTAAGAATCTCTGATGGTGGTTCTTATCTAAATGACGAGTTGATATTGCCACTAAGTCACCATAAGTACTATAGATTGGAGTAATAATTCTGCCTCTAACTTCGTGATTTACATCAACAGGGCAATATCCAACATCAAATCTATCCATAACTTCATACGTGAACTTTCTCTTATCAACAAGATAGTCTAAAGCTACCTTTCCCTCTGGTTTTCTTAAGGTTATTTTAGCCGCCTTAACAATCTTGTGTCTTTCTGCTTCTGGAAATCCACTGATCCATTTATTAATCATACTAATGCTTCAGTTTTTTTAGCTTTCTTTTGATTTTTAGGTTCATATAAGAATATCTCAGGTGGAAGAAGCAAATCCTGCTCAAAAGCACAATTTTTAATTTCATCTATAAGAGAGTCTAATAATTTTTCTTTCTTAAGCTGATTAATAAAATTCTTCCTTCCTTCAATCTTAATCTCTCCCCATTTAAAAATTCCTTTTCTAACAGATATGAGCTTAATCTGCCTTCCAGTATCAAAGGCAATATCATCTATTTCTGGAAAATAAGACTCATAATAAATAGGAACTTCTAATGAAGTATTATACGGTTTAGCATGTCTATTTTTAACAAGAGTCACACTTGAGAACTTCCCAATCAACATGTCATCACCAGTTTCAGGATGAGGTACATATATATCATTAGATTGAGCAACTCTTTTATCAACCCTTAAACGTAAAGAAGCATTATGATGTAAAGAATGACCTCCAGGACTTGTCCTGTTATCTCCCCAAGAAACACCAATCTTCTCTCTCAATTGATTAATAAAAACAAGCAACACTCCATACCTCTCGGCATGACTCATTAATTTACCCATGCTCTTGCCTAATAGCCTGGGAAGCAAACCCATAAACTCTTTCTCTGTTTTTGCTTCCCACAAAGCCTTTGGAATTAAGTTAGCTACAGAATCCAAAATTATAACTTTTACTCCATTCTTCATCATAACCTGCATAATATCCAAAGCATCTTCACCATAAAAAACTTCATCAGGATTCTCTGGATTAGTCATGTTGGAAAAAATAACATCATTTTGCCCAATCTTCATACCATTTATGTGAGCAAGATTTTTTTGAAAAGAATATTCACAATCAATCCATGCAGGAATATGTCCTAACTTTTGAGCATACCCACAAATGCGGTAAGCCAGTGAAGATTTACCTCCACCTGGCTCTCCGTAAATTTCCACTAATGTTCCAAGAGGTATGCCAAGAGCTGTTTTTGGGTCATACCCTTCAAGAGTGTTTAAATCCACTCTTGCAGGGTCTTCGCCATACTGAATAATAAAATCTAAATTAAAGTGACCAGTAGGAATATTGCCAGGGCTTTCAATTTCTGCCCCTTTTTGACAAAATCCTTTTAGACCTTTAAAAAGATCATCTATCTTTCCTTTTGCCATCTTTATTCTCCTCTATTAAAAGTTACTTTCCCAATCACCACTACTATCAGCCGATGCTGAAACTGCCTCTGGTGCAGGTGCCGATGCAGGTGCCGATGCAGGTGCCGATGCAGGTGCCGGAGCCGCAGCAGGTGTGCCCGCTGGTGGTCCAAACAGCTTAGCTTCAATCTCTTCAGAAGAAAGCGCTTTATATATTTTTTGGAGTTTTTTCTTATCTCCGTCCATGGAATCTTTAACAGCCTTAATCTCATGTTCATCAAGAGGGGTTTGACCCGCATAAGCAACTTCATACTTGGTAGCTAATTGAGCTCCTGTTTTCTTGATCTGAAAATCGCTACCGTCTTTAAAACTACCAGGATTTTTCCCACTAGCAGTTCCAGTAGCACCGATTGGTGTGAACACACTCATTGGTGCTTCAAGGATTTTAACCTTACCATCAGCCCTGTCAATAACATAAGCTGCGTATTTCTTTTGAGGAGGTTTTAACTCAGGATGCCGACCTATTACAGGGCAGATATCAGGCTTTGCACAAATAGCAGTTTTAGTACCGTTTGCACCTTTATGAAAATACTTGTAAAACATCACAGGATCAAGTATTGGCCTAATCTTGTAAGTATTACCTGAAATCAATTTTAAAAAATCAGAATCACTACCACTACTTGGGACTTCGCCCCATTGCACGTACTCAGACATATTTGATTTACTCCTATCAAAAATTGTTTAATTACTTCGTATTATAACCCATATAATACATTATTACTTTACACTTTATACTCTATTTACTTTCGCTTTTAAAGCCTTTTGTTTTTATTTTTCTAGATTACATATCTCCCCATGAGCATGGCCCACTTACCTTCTCCTTATACCCTGCTTTAGCACCATATGGAAGACCATCAAACTCTTCTTCTTGAGGCTCAGACTCTTCTTCTTGAGGCTTAGACTCTTCATTAGATGAAAACTTTGCTTTATATGACTTACTGCTTTCCTTGTTATATCTCTCAGCAGGAGGAAGCTCCATGCAAATAGTAACCTTCCTACTAAGCATATCATAAGCGGCGGCTAAGTTTTTTTCAGTATCAGACACAGACTTGTGTAAAGCTCTGAGCCTCTCAAAATACAACTCTACATCCCCCATGTGCTCTAAGATAAGCCCGTCCTGCTTTAACACAGGTTTTAGGTATTGTATCCTTGCTAAGTAGCCCCTTAGCAGTGGTGTAAATCTATCAAATAAGAAATACTGATTATTAACCCTAACACCAATAAATTTAACTCTATTTCTAAACTGCTGTATTTCTTCCATTTGCCTAATAATCAATTGCTGATCAAATACTTCTGTAACAACATCAACTTGAGCTTCTTCTAGCTCCTTATTCCATATTGAGAACTCAACCTGTCCACCTGCAAGACAACTATCTAAAACAATTTTCTTTTGATCATAAAAAGTGTCATACATAGAAGAAGAACTATTTAAAGACCATACAAGTTTATCTCCATCAAGCATTGACTTGCTATCCATTGGAATCTCATCTAAAACCCCTTCTTTAACCTTCGGCTTTTCAAGAACTTCTTCATCGAGTTCTTCAACAGCATCAGGGTTAAATATATCATCTCCCATTGTAGCCTGAATCTCCTTATCTTCATTTAGTGCTTCTTCCTTTAAATCTTCTTTTTCGGGAATAGAGTCCCACTCACTATCAAAGCCAGAAACTGTATCAAGCGCTACACTTGAATGTACTTCATGCTCTTTCATTGGCTCTTTACTCTCTATGATGTCTTTTTTCTCACATTTTTTTGAAGAAACATCTTTAACAATGTCGTGAGGATCTTCTTTATTCTCTTTTAGCTCCAAGTTTATTCCCTTATCTTTAGACTCTTCTATGTCTATATTAATACCTTCTGTCAGCTTTTCAAATGGCTCATTATCTATTGAACTGCACTCGTACTCTTCAGCCTGAGTGTTGTCATGACTTTTAAGATCTCCTAAATCAAACAAATCCTCGAACACTTTTACAGTATCATTTACCATATTTTATTTCCATCTATTAGAACCTGTAATGTTGTCCCATATTGCTATCAACATATAAATCGGCATAAAAACAAAATTAAATAAATGCCCAATTCCGTTACTAATCTCTGAAGGAACTTTTTTATATGGACTTCTGTTTGATGTATTTATTAGGTGACAATATATAGCCCATAACATACAACTTAAAACATATAATAACCATAGAACTGTGTTTAATCCCAATTTTCTAGCTCTTTCAAATCTTTATTAGCATCAATATCCTCACTATTGCCAACAAGATCCCTATCAGTGGTGACGACCTTGCCAATACAACTGTTAGGCTCGCCAATTCTTTCTAAGACCTGATTAAATGTCTTCACAAAATTTCCTGTAACCTCATCTATATAAGCCTGAGTTTTTTTCTTTTTCTCTGCTTCATCTTTCCAATAAAAAGTTTCTTCTACGTCCACAATTATTTTAATTGGCTCATAGTGTTTTGGTTGAATAGTTTTATCAATTTCTAATCTTAATTTAGTCTTGTTTTTTTCAGGCATCTTGAGCTCCTAATATTTCTATATTTAATAACTTCGCTTTAACTGTAAATAAATGATTACAATTTAGACATTCTGTTTCCTCAATTAACGCCCCTTCTTCAATGCATCCTTTAGTCTCATAGACCTCGAACTCAAAACTGTTGCATTCTGGACATCTTATAATGTTCATCAACTACCTTTTTAATACAATTACTATCGCTTTTCAAAACATTTATGCAAATAAATCTACGGTTTCTACACCTTTTTTAGCTGTCTTTTTCATATCTTCCCTAATTATGACAAAATCTTTAACCAAAACAGTAGGATCATCTATGTGTTTCTTGCCAAAATATCCGCCCCTGGCCAATGCGTCAATCACTCTAGTATCAACTAATGAAGAGTTTGTTTTCCTCACAAAGTCTCTAAGATCGTTAAAGGGCTGATTCTCCTCAATGTTCTGAGCAGACTTTGGAAGAAGACCTTTGCACAATAGACTTGGACGAATTTGAGTTTTCTTAACTCCTTCTTGTAAATCTTTTCTCTTCTCAATTGTATATACAACTTTTGATTTATTTACATCTCTTGTAAGAAAATTAATTCCTTCTTTCCTAGTGAACTCTCTCTCAAAAGCTTCTATCTTATCGTGCCTCTCTCCTGAGGAGCTAGTAATGGTAACATCTAGTAAAGAACATATAAACTCATCAGGATAGTTTGCCTTCAAATATGCGCATAAATATGAGTTATATCCATAACATGCGGAATGCGCCAAATTGAATCCATAAGCTGAGAACGGAACAATAAATTTGTCCCAATATTGTTTGGCAACTCCATCAGGAACTCCATTAGAAATACAACCACTTATGAATTGACTTTCAAACTTGTCCATAAGTTCTACTTTTTTCTTACCGATTGCCTTAATCATAACATAGCCATCATTGATAGTGAACCCTGCAAGGTTGTTACAAATCTGCATAACCTGCTCTTGGTAGACAAGCACTCCGTAAGTATTTTCTAAGTAAGGCTTTACGTAAGGCTCAATACTTGGATGAAAATACTCTACCTCGTTCTCTCCATGCTTTCTAGCACAATACTCAGGTATAGAATCCATTGGGCCTGGACGGAACAGCGCTATCCCTGCAATAATATCTCCAAACTTATCCACACCTATATTTCTCATCGTGGCCTGCATTCCGTGCTTCTCACACTGGAATACCCCACCCAAACTGCCCCTACGATATATCTCAAATGCGGGTTCATCGTTCAGTGGCAAGTTCTCAAGATCAATATCTATTCCCCAATACTCCCTCACTGCATTTGCCGTTTTTTTAAGAACTGTCAGAGTCGCGATTGCAAGAATATCAAATTTTATTAAACCTATTGCTTCTAAATCTTCATTAGGATATTGAGTTGCCAATACTCCCTTTTGAGCATTTCTTAATGGAGCAATCTCATCAATTGGCACATCAGAAACGCAAATTCCTGCCGCATGGCAATTGTGAACAACTATATTATTTGCGATGTAATTATGCTCTTCTTGAAAGAACTCAACTCCTGAATCCATAGAAATATCATAAACTGTCTCTACTTCTAATTCTTCTATTGATTCAATTTCTAATAATTCTATTTCAGACATGCTTATTCTCCAAGCTTCCAGTTTTGACAACCACTACCAAGACAATGAGAACATTTCATATCACTATCAAAACTTTTTCCCTTACACATTTTACATATTTCATGCCTTGCTCCCCAGTTAGGATTTAAAAATTTAAACTTTCCTCTACTTCTTTTCCCCCTCCAAAGACTAAGCTTTTTATACAAATGATTTTTAATTTTAGCTAATGACCAATTTGCTTCAACAGTCTCAGAGCAAGCACAATATCCTTGAAAAAACCCTCTTCTATATGCCTTTTCTTTCTCTTCTTCTATCTTACATTCAACTTCTGCTTCATATTTTTTATCAATTACTGTCATAATATTTTCTCCTTATAAACTCAACAGCTATATTATCATTGCATCCCATAACTCTACTCCTTAAATTCTATTTCTTTTAATATAGGAATTACTTCTTCGATCTTCATGTCTTTTACCTCTCTCCAATCAACTCTTTTTAAGTTTGCCATTACTTCTAAAGGATGAAGACCTCCTCTTGATGCTAATTTTTCTAAAGACTGACTATGCTGATTTTTAGCCCATGATTCATCTAATTGGCTCCATTTTACCCAAGATGGACATCCAAGATGCTTCTTGTATACTCCCTGTAATTCCATATCAAACATTACTGGAAATGCTTTTTCCTCAATATGAGCTTTCTCTTCTTTTAATCCATATATTTTATATTTTTTCTTATTTTTTCTTATTTTTTCAAATTTAATACACCCTTTATCAGTAAAAATTAAATGCTCATCAGTCACATCTATAAATGCATTACTAGACAGCCTCATCCTGTACACTTTCTTTTTACCTGTTTTAAAGCTATTAAACTTATCCGTATAGTCTATTTTTCCGTACTTATTCACATACGCCACGGAAAATTTAGTAGAAAGCTGATCTATTCTTATATTTCCCTTACTAGTTAATATTGGAGTGTTTGATGCTAAACACCCAAAATTTGCAAACGTGCCCTCTATCTGTTCTAAGTATTTTTTAAAGTCATGCTCTTCATACTTGTCAACATACCCCTTAAAATCAGCACAATGCTCATAAGCATCTTCAAAGTTCTGTATAAGATGATTCTCCCCATCTTCCCCTTTTACCTTCATCAATCCACCCTTAGGGAATGGAGATAAAATCTCTGAAACCTTTGCTGCGTTGTCACTGACATAAGCATCATTGCCTTTATGATAAGACCCTGCCAGGTCTAAAGCCTTTACAACTCTAGTAACACAACTCTTAAACTTCAACAAGCCATGAGTGCCAATATTTCCCACATTCTCTCTACCATACTTATCAATAATATAGGCATATACACTATCCCTATCCTCATAGTCAAAATCTGTATCAATGTCTGGAAAACCTGCTCTAGCGAATACCCTTCGATCAGGCATAAACTCCCCTGTAGGCTTGCAACTTGTCATGCCTAAGAAGAAAGCAGTCCAACTCTGAATGTCATTTTTGTCTCCAGACTGATCTTTGTTGTTCTGCCATATCTTATAGAAGTTCTCTAAGTTATTCTTAGACTCTATTCCTTCAGTTGAAGATAATAAAGTAAGTTCTTCATTAACTTTTTTGAGCATACCTGATAGCTTCTTATGATCAGAATGTCGTTTTTGAACGTGAGAGACTATGTCTGTTTTTATTTTTTCTTGTGTCATGGTATTATTATTATATTTAACTATCTATCGCTTTTCAACTCTATAAGTCTAATATCTCAAATCTACTTTTTATTTTATTTTTGGGATCAGAAATTACTGGCTTTATGTCTTTTGTATCAAAAATAACTGCCATTATATCATTAGCCGCCTCATTCCTAGTCACATAGTCAGTTATCCCATACCTATCATGTAACAACATTGCTATGTTTGCCTGATAGCCATTCCTGAAATCCTCATCATTCTCAAAAGACTTTTTAAATACTTCTCTAGCATCTGCTATCTGCTCAATCTCTCTGGCCTCGTGAGAAACCCTCGTGTCAGGTGTATCCCATTCAGGTATCTCCCATTCATTAAATTCTACTGACATAATCTAAATCCTAAGTATTATCTTTGTACCACTCGACTGTTTTTTCTAGTCCTTCTCTGAAATCACAACTTGCCTCAAAGCCTATCAGCCCCTTAGCACTATCTACTTTTGCCCTTGTGTGTTTTACATCACCTTTTCTAGCTTCTTCATAAACGAATTCTACATTTTTCCCGCAAAGATCATTTATGTCTTTAGCAATAGAGTTAACAGATATTTGCCTGCCCCCTGCTATGTTAATAACATCCCCCTTCAAATTATCAGATTTCATAGCCATCATGTTAGCTTCAACAACATCATCTATATATGTAAAGTCTCTGGTCTGCTCTCCATCTCCATATATCGTAGGCGGCTCTCCATTTAAGACACCACTTATAAATGAAGGGAATACTGCCGCATAACCACCGTCTACACTCTGATGAGGACCAAATACATTGAAGTATCTCAATGAGATAGTCTTTAAACCATACACCTCGTAAAATACTTTACAATAATGCTCACCTACCAACTTAGCTACTGCATAAGGAGATTTTGGATTAGGCTTCATAGTCTCTACTAGAGGAAGAACTGGACTGTCACCATAAGCTGATGAACTAGCTGCGTATATAAACTTCTTAACTCCTGCATCTCTTGCCATCAACAGAGCATTAAAAGTGGCGTCCACACAATGGTAATGAGTAACATCTGGAGTGGCAACACTCCTTGGCACAGAACTCATAGCTCCCTGATGAAAAACCACATCTATACCATTAAACAAAGGTCTTCTGTTAAAGTTTCCCATATCCATATTGTGAAAGTCAATCTTATCAATAATGCTATCTAGATTAGACAATTTTCCTGTGCTCAAGTTGTCAATAACTCTTACATCATGACCTTCTTTAACGAGCCTCTTGCAAATATTAGAGCCTATAAATCCTGCTCCACCTGTAACTAAAACTTTCATAATCTACTCCTATTAACCTACTTCTACTTCAACTACGTCATCATCTCCACCAATGAACTTACATTGACAAATCAACCTCTCATCATCTCCAACTTCCCAGTCATCTTCTGCTTCTGATTTAGGAGAAAGGAATTCTCCACCTGATGCTACAGTGCAGAGACAAGAACCACAGATTCCATCTTCGCAAGAGAATGGGACATCTATATCCTTAGCTTGTTCAATAAATCCTTCACCGTTTTCAACTTTAATCTCTTCGCCATCGTTTTTCAGTATTCCCATTTTAAATCTTTCCGTAAAAATATATTATTCAATGTGACTCATGCCACTCTCTTTTAGGTTAACTCCAGTACTCTTTATTATTCCACCCCCCAAGACCTGTGACTCTCAACAACTTCTTCACCATCTTCGTTAGTCAAGGGCTCACTTACAAAATAGTCCACTTCCTTTTTTAACTCTTTCTCAAAATCGTCTTTATTCATACTAATACCTATCTACTCCACCCATGTCATCTTCAACTTCTCTATCGTCAGCACCAACCAAAGAAAGGTGTTTTTCCATATTTTTAAAGCCAAAATCTGACTCTTTTATGAACTTCTGACTGCTAAATCCTAAAAAACGTTCCCACAAAAGTCCATACTCCAGTGGATCTACTCCGTAGGTTATTTCTATGCACCTTAACAGCACGGAAGAGTACCCACTACCTCTACCAGCTCCAACAAGAACTCCCCTATCCTTAGCCTCTTTAATATAGTCCCTTACAATTAAAAAATATGTAGCAAAGTCGTAGTCATTATTCTCATAAGCTATTTTAACATCTCCCAACTCCATCTTTAGCGCTGCAATGTGCTTCTCACTGTTACTCCACCCTACTTTTTTCATACCCTCCCACGCTAAAAAAGACAAATAGTCAAAAGGATTTTTATACTCCTTAGGAATATCAAACTCAGGAAGTCTCATACCTCCAAAGAGATTCTCCTCTATATCAGCAGTGTCAATTCTCTCCGCAAGAATAGTTGTATTAGTTAAACAGTGAGGGATATGTCCAAACAGCTCTGCCATCTCTTGTGCACTTTTTAGGTAGAATTCTTTGTGCTTAAACCTGAGTCTTGTATCATCTTTCATGCATTTTTGCTGAGACATACAAAGCAGAACCTCTTGAGATGCTCCCTGATCCTTATATATGTAATGACTGTCATTGGTGCAAATAACTGGTATGTCTAGCTCTGTTGACAGCTTCAGAATAGAAGGCACGATTTCTTTCTCTTCTCTGATTCCATGATACATTACTTCTAAAAAGAAGTTCTCACCAAAGATGTCCTTGAAGGTGCCACATGCCTCTCTAGCTTGGTCGTAACGACCATGCATGAGGTTGGCATTGATAACACTGCTCAGGCAAGCGGAGCCACACATTACCCCCTCAGAGTGGGCAGAAATCAAATCTAAAGAAATGCGAGGGTCGTAATAAAATCCTTCTGTATAGCTCCGTTGTGACATACGACAAAGGTTTTTGTACCCTTCAAAATTTCTTGCGTAGAGATTTAAATGTCTGTTCCCCCGGCGCCCATCGGGCTGATTCAACTTGATA
>Ga0209402_10001610_pt1 | contig 24207 bp, 18 predicted proteins | sample ArcticOcean_MG_C_3_FD_187437 | JGI IMG/M metagenome (GOLD analysis project Ga0209402, IMG submission 187437) | Marine microbial communities from western Arctic Ocean - ArcticOcean_MG_CB8_126 (SPAdes) (version 2) | ecosystem: Environmental > Aquatic > Marine > Oceanic | place: Arctic Ocean... | reverse complement strand
CTTCTCTTCCGCAGGCTTCTCTTCCGCAGGCTTCTCTTCCGCAGGCTTCTCTTCCGCAGGCTTCTCTTCCGCAGGCTTCTCTTCCGCAGGCTTCTCTTCTGCAGGCTTCTCTTCTGCAGGCTTCTCTTCTGCAGGCTTCTCTTCTGACTCTTCGAGTGGCATATCGCCGTCATGTTGGCGGGTCAGCAAGCAGCCCGAGATGAACCAGCCGTTATCCTCGGTCGTGACGAATGATCCGGCTGGACCGAGGTACTTGGCGATTTTCAGGAAGGGCGGCATTTTCGAGCCGTCGATCAGTTGTTCCCGCGGGCTTCCATCCTTGGGGCTGAGGAATCGCTTGAGCAAAGTACCCAGGATGGTCTTTGATTCGAGTGATTTTCCTTGCCGCAGCAGTTCATAGTTCACGTGATACGACTTATCCAGTCGAGTGAACACTCGCAGGCTGGTCAGGTCGGCACCGAGTTGCTTGAGTGCATCGTCAACTCGCTCGTAATCGCCAACCTTTTCGAGTCCGACAGGGTTCTTGTTGCTCAGTATGTCGGTGATCATGTCGACACCGGAGGCGGCAAACAGGTGCCCATCGGGAGTGACGGTGAGTGCCCACTTGGAGAGCAGCGGTTGCTGCGCCGGGGTTTCATCCTCTGGCTCATCGAAAGTTTCGCCAAAGGGATCTTCAGCGAACGGATCGCCGCCGATTTCAACTTCAATCCCGATATCCTCTTCCTCGTTGACGATTTCCCAGATCACGAGTCCTTCGAACTCATGGCGCCGCTTATTCGGTTCAGCTTCCATCAGCTTGCGGATTGCATTTTCCACTGCCTCGATATTGGAGATCTCAAAGGCCAGCAGCCAGCGTTCGCTGGTTGGCGTAATCGGCAGCACGGCATCGGTCAGCAGTGTCACACGGCCCCGCGAGTTGGCGACCAGATCATTTCGCAGGTCGACCTGCGGGCCATTGGGATCTTCGGCGATTCCGCTGATGATCTCTTCAAACAGGTCTTCACCTGGCTCGGCGTTGAGCAATTCGTTGACCAGCGTCTTGGCATATTCAAAGGCCTTATCGATTTGCCAGTTGAGTGAGATATAGGAGGTGGTATGGCGGGGCACCCAGACCTGCGGCACGAGGTTGGTGGAATTCGGGAAGTCGAACATGCGGGCAGCCAGCACATACTTGTCATCCGGCTTCGCTGCAACTCGCTCATCGACGGGTTTGCCTTCATCGGCCAGCTTCTTCTCGGCAGCGATTTGTGCCGCAATAGCTGCTTCATCTTTGGGCGCGTCGATCCAGCTGTAATGGGTGAACTGCTGATCGCCATCCCGGATGAGGATCCATCCTCCTGCTCCGCGTACTGCCGAAAATCCCTGCTTGACGAACAAGTCGAGGAAGTCCTTTCCTTCGCTTTGTTCACCACGTGCATCTCGCATCGTGTTGACGTAGCCGATGATATCGACGAACCAGTGGATCTGGGGCGTCTCATCGCCAGCGGCCTGTTGGCAGCGCTGCATGGCTGACTGGAAGGACTCCACGTCTGCCAGCCTGTTTTCGTGTTGCTCGGCGCCAAACTGGGTGAGCAGGTCTTTGATAACCTGCTGATGATCGGCCGCCACGATATAGCCTTCGTGCAGTCGGTAGTAGAGGTCGTGGCTTTTGTTCTCATCCATGTCGTCGGGGACGACATAGTGGACGACATCGACATCGACCATTTCCACGATGGATCTTTTGGCCTGGCGGGCTTCAAGTCGCCCAGCGATTTTGTCAAGCAGTTCCTCTGCCTTGTCCTCTTTTCCAGTCGCATCGACGATGGCAATCAGGGCGTGCGGTTGGTCTTCATCGTCTGGTTGCGAGACTGCAAAACTTACTTCTCCACTGCTGACGCCGCGCAGGTCCTCGAATCGCAGTCCCAGGCGTTGTTCGGATCGATTGAAGCGTTCCTTCAGCTGACGCTCGAGATCTTCTACAAACGGCTCAAAGATGGGATCACTGACGAGTTGGCCGAGTTGCGTTTTGTTGAACCGCTCAATCAGGTCATCCAGGTCGCTGATCGAGACATAGCCGCGTGTCGTATTTGGCAGTAACTGTTCGCTGGTTGGTGCTGCTGCAACCTCGCATGCGATCAGTGAGAAGAGGAGCGAGAAGAGAGCAAATCGGCAGAGGACAGGACGCGCCACGGTGCAACTCCTTCAGTTTTCTCGTAAAAACGAGGTCCAGAACAGGTCAACTGTTGTGGGCAGGCGAGGACAGCCAGTTAGAGATCTATCGGCATGATGTCAAAAGAATTCGAAATGCAACTCGCTGCCCTACCCAACTCCTGTGGGTGGAAACAACCTCTGGCTCGGATAATGATCGGAAACCCTACAATTCGTACAGTTCAACTTTGACTCAGCTGGCGTCCCCCGACCGCCCGTTGGCGGTGGGGTCGACCTGACCGTCATATCTTACCAACTGGATGACAGACGAGGAAACCGGTTCGCTGCTGGACGGTTGGGGTTTGTTGTTGAAAAATCCGCAGCATGGCCGCCGAACGGCGGGAATCACTGAGCTACGACCCGATACACGGGTATTTATCCTTCCTGGTGATCAGCTGGCCAGCATCGGATTGGTCTGCGCCGGGCGGGATTGAAGTGCGTCTGGTTGGACAGGATGGTGGGGCGTGTAAACTGAAGGTTGCCGCCGTTAATAGCAGTTGGCAGTGCGGTCCAGACAGGGAGAGATGAGAATGTTCCTGGGTTTTGGCGAAGTCATGATGCGGATCTGTCCTGGCGGCAGGCTGCGCTGGAGCCAGACCTTGCCGGGGAATGTGGAGGTCAGCTGGGGCGGTGGTGAGGCCAACGTCTGCGCCTCGTTGGCCATCTACGGCCGCGACGTTCGTTACCTGACTGCCCTCCCCGACCAGGCGATATCCCGTGCGCTGGTCCAGTCGTTACGCGGCCTGGGAGTGGATACTGATTCGGTTTACTGGCGAGAGAAGGGCCGGCTGGGTATTTACTTCGTTGAGATTGGCGCGAATCAGCGAGGATCCACTGTGTTGTATGATCGCAACCAGAGTGCGGTCAGCCTGGCCGCTGCCTCCGAATACGATTTTGCAGCTGCCCTGGAGGATGTCCATTGGTTGCATCTGAGCGGGATCACGCCAGCGATCAGCGAGGCTGCCTGCCAGGCGAACCTTGAGCTGGCGCGGCAGGCGAAGCAACGGGGGGTGTCGATCTCCTGTGACTTGAACTATCGAAACAAGCTCTGGAAGTGGCATCCGGAGTTGTCGGGGCGCGAGCTGGCGCGGCACAGCATGGCGGAGTTGATGCCGCTGGTGGACCTCGTCATTGGCAATGAAGAAGATGCTGCGGACGTGCTCGACATCCGTGCTGAAAGGACGGATGTCCACAAGGGGAAGTTGGATGTGAGTGCCTACCAGCAGGTTGCCCGCACGATCGCCCAGCAGTATTCGAATGTCAGTCGCGTGGCGATCACCTTGCGGGAGAGTATTTCCGCAGATCATAATAACTGGGGCGGGATGTTGCTGGACGTTGCCCAGGACCAGTGTTACCTGGCGCCTTTGTCCAGCCAGGGGGATTACCAGCCCTACCAGATTCACGACATTGTCGACCGGGTTGGAGCGGGTGATTCATTTGCAGCCGGGTTGCTGCACGCCCTGCACAGCGACGAATTTTCCGAGCCTGGCTTGGCCATCCAGTTTGCCGTGGCGGCCAGTTGCCTGAAACACTCGATCGAGGGTGACTTCAATATGGTCAGCGAGGATGAGGTTGCTGCTCTGATGAGTGGCAATGCAAGTGGTCGAGTACAGCGCTAATTATGGTGGGTCCCTGAGGGGGCTCTCGAATGGAAAGAGCGAGGGACGAGCGTGAGTCGTGATCGATACAGCAATCCCCTGATCACTCGCTACGCCTCGGCCGAGATGGCCGAATTGTGGGGTGACCAGCGGAAGTTCAGCAACTGGCGCCGTTTGTGGGTGGCGCTGGCCGAATCTCAGCAGGAGCTGGGGCTGGCGATCACAGATCAGCAGCTGGATGAGTTGCGCAGCCAGGTCGACAACATCGACTTTGACAAAGCGCGTGACTACGAACAGCAGTTGCGGCACGACGTGATGGCGCACCTGCGAACGTATGCAGACGCCTGTCCAGCTGCCGGGCCAATTATTCACCTCGGTGCCACCAGCTGTTTTGTGACCGACAACACCGACCTGCTGTTGATACGAGAGTCACTTAACCTGCTACGGACTCGCCTCGGCCTGGTGATCCAGGCGCTGGCTGAATTTGCCAGCCAGCACAGGGCCCTGGCCTGCCTCGGCTACACGCACATGCAGGCTGCCCAGCCGACCACGGTCGGCAAGCGAGCCTGTCTCTGGTGCCAGGACCTGGTACTGGACCTGGTCGAACTGGACCACCGCCTGGCGACGCTGGCGGCGCGCGGACCGAAGGGGACAACGGGCACACAGGCCAGTTTTCTGGAGCTGTTTGACGGAGACCACCAGAAGGTGCAATCGCTGGAGCAGTTGGTTGCCGACAGGATCGGTTTTGACAGTTGCTACGCGGTCAGCGGACAGACTTACCCTCGCAAGGTTGACGCACAGCTGCTCGACCTGCTGTCTGGGATTGCCCAGAGCGCGCAGAAGGCGGCCACCGACATTCGGCTGCTGGCTCATCGCAAGGAGCTTGAGGAGCCGTTTGAAAAAGATCAGGTCGGTTCCTCGGCGATGGCCTACAAACGAAATCCGATGCGCAGCGAACGGATCTGTGCACTTTCCCGTTTTGTCATCAGCCTGCAGTCGAGCGGTGCTCAGACAGCGGCGACGCAGTGGATGGAGCGTACGCTGGACGATAGTGCCAATCGGCGGCTGGTGTTGCCGCAGGCCTTGCTGGCAGTCGACGCGATCCTGTTGCTTTACCTCAACGTTGCGCAGGGCCTGGTCACCTATCCAGAGGTGATTGCCAGTAACTTGCAGGCGGAGCTGCCGTTCATGGCGACCGAGGCGATCCTGATGGCGGCGGTTAAGGCGGGTGGCGACCGGCAGCTTTTGCACGAGGAGATTCGTCGTCATAGCCAGGCAGCGGCTGAGCAGGTGAAGCAGCGCGGCAAGCCAAATGATTTACTGGCGCGATTGGCCGACGATGCCGCTTTTGGCTCTCTCGACCTTGAATCGCTGACCGAGCCGGATCGATTTGTCGGCCGTGCTCCACAGCAGGTGGATGAATTCCTGCAGACAGTGATCGAACCACTACGGGGGACACTGGCAACAGAGGATCCGGGTGGCGACGTCCGCGTCTAGTGCTGCTTCAACGCGAAGCATCAGAGCGGGGTGAACGGTGCCGACATCTGTGAGAGGTTCGTTGCTCTCCATCCAGGTATGACAAGACGCTCCAGCCTGGCCTGCTAGATCCGATCCTGCTTGCGCTTCGTCCTGCGTGGCGTGCGGCTACAGGATTCGCAGCGACCGGTGATAATCAAGCGGTGACCGCTGATGCGAAAGCGGTTCTCAGCAGCCACCTGGTCTCGCAACCTTGTCAGTTCTTCGCTCTGGAATTCGATCAGCCGCTGGCACTTTTCGCAGTACAGGTGATCGTGTTCCGGGTAGCCATAATCGTGCTCGTAGACCGAGCGGCCTGCCAGCGAGAATCGCCGCAGCAGGCCGGCATCCACAAATTCATTCAGTGTCCTGTAAACTGTCGGCCGGCTGACATGGTTTGATTCCCCGTGAGCTGGCAGCTGCTCAATCAGCGTGTCGGCATCAAAATGCTCGTGCCGTGAAAAGACCAGTTCCAGCAGTGCCCGCCGCTGTTGCGTCTGACGCATGCCGCGACTCTGAAGATACTCTTCAAACCGCTCGCCAGGCGACATCGATACCTGGACCTCGTTAAGAGAGTAGTCCTTGGCCATTATTTGTGCTCGCCCCAGCAGGAACTTATTGATCCCAGTCTCAATAAGGAGATTCTAGTTTCTGCAGGGGGTATTCGGCAAGGCTTCGGCAGTCAGCAAAAAAAACAGGCCTGCCGAAGAGGGCAAGCCTGTGGTGTATGAGCGACAGGTTATTGGCTGGGTGTTAGCCAATTTCATCGAGCAAACGCTCGACTGCGATGTTGATCTTCTCTTCGGTCTCGTAGCTACCTGATTCAATGGCGGCCTTGATATCGGCGACCTGTTCGGCCCGGATCTCGGGCAGCTGCTTGGCGTGCTCGACTAGATCGGCAGCCTGGCTGGCCATTTCAGCTTCCTGGGAAATCTCCAGCTGGTCAGCGGCCTGGACCTGGTCGGTCGCCTCGGACGCGGGCGCGGATTCGACAGGCTGGGGCGCGTTTACCGGCTGGGTACCGTGGATTCCGTGAATCTCCATCGACCTGGACTCCCCAAAACTGGGTTAAATGTCAACTCTATCCAAGGCCCGCGGGTCGTCCGGCGAGGTCCGAAATCCTGTTAGATTCCGACAGCTGCCGACTCCTGGGCCGTGGAAGTATAGGTCACGGTGTTGGCGGCAGCAAGATCATTTTACGGCCTGAAAACAGGGGTCTTTTTGTCGGCCGGGAGAATCCAGCCGAACCAATGGTGCCTGGCCTGCGTGCTAGAACGTGGGCCAGTCGCAGACTCCGAGCATCCGCCCTGATCCGCTGGATGGAGGCCCAGTGTTAAGGAGAAAGAGATGAGGCACAAGGATTCGGCCATGGTCGTACTCAGTGACGAACATCTCGGCGGCCGCATTACGGTCGACATGGAAGCGTTTTTTGACTTCAACTTCGCCATCAGCGAAGAGCTCGAAGTCCTGGTTGGAAACTGGGAGCAGCTGGCTGCTCCACTGGACATCGCCGAGTGCCGTCTGGACCGCGAGAATCGCAGCGTCGGCGATCGCTAGAGCCGAGCTGGCTCCCCCCCTCTCTCCCCTACTCCGCCTGCTGCTTCAACAACCAGCGAACGACATCAGCGGCAGCGGCCTTTTTCCCCGCCAGCTGGATGGCGTCGTGTACGCCCGACGCTCGGTAGCTGGCTTCCAGCAGATCTGGCAGGGTCTCCCCTTCGCCGGCCAGCCAGGTCGCTGCCGGGGCTGCCACGGCGAGCATCCCGAGCAGGTCATGGTAGCGGGCCCCGCCCGGCAGAAACTGGGGCGAGTGAAGATCGTCGACCTGGGCAAATCGAAATCCAGCGGTGTCGACAGCCAGCTGATCGACCGCGCCGCGTGCCTGGGCTCGAGCGGCTATGGCCAGCGGTGCTGTTCCATCGAGGGCCACCAGGGCGACGGACTGGGGTGTCATTTCGTGATTGCGGAGCAGCGAGATCAGCGACAGCACGTCGTGGATTCGGCGGGCTGCCAGCGAGTGGTTGTAACCGAACGTATATGCTGCCACTTCGCGCGTGTTGGCAACTCGCCGCGTCTTCTGGAAATCCGCACCAGCTGCCAGGAATTCACCCTGCCCCAGCAGGTCCACGCCGACGACGGTAGAGCCGGCGCTGATCAGCTGCTGAACAGCCGGCAGCAAGCCGCCTGCCGGATCATACAAGCCAGCCTTACCCTGCTCTGAGAGCCAGAGGACGGCATGCTGGTTCCATTCTTTGGGAACCAGGAAGACGGTTGGCAGTTGGCCACCGTAGCTATCGACCTGCAGCCAACCACCGATCCGCAGGTGATCTCCCTTGTCCGATTTGTAGACCTGTTCAAAGTCGACGTCTGCAGCGGGAGGCAGCTGAGCCCCCACCACGATGTCGATGCCACCGCCGACCAGTTCCTTGTAGGCCTGCAGCGACGCCCGGCGGCCAGGAATGGCCTGATCCAGCTGCTGCTGGGTGTCCTCATGCCAGCTCTTCAGCAGCCCGATTTCAAATTCGTTGCCAGCCGGCGGATGCGGGTGCGCCTCATTCCAGACGGTCATCTCGGCGGGAGTCTGGTAGACAATCTCTCGCTCCGGTGGAATCTCACCATAGCCGAGGTCGAGGTGCTTGTTCATCCAGGCATACATTGCCTGGCGACTGACGAGGTTATAGTTGTGTCCGAACTGAATGTTGGCCGCCAGCATTACGTCCTGCTTGTTGCCGATCAGCTGGTAAAGTTGCTGCAGTTCTGGAAAACCCTTGGTCTCCATCTCCTTGGTCCAGTCGTCGGCTGCGGTCAGGCCCAGCGGCCGAGGGGCAAAGAGAGCAGCCAGTTCGACATTGCCGGTGCCGATCCTCAGGCAGCTGGCATTTTCACAGCTGCAACCACCCTGCATGGCGGTCGAGACCATCACGGCGGGCATTGAGACGGCCAGGCGAGGATCAATGGCTGAGAGCATGAAGGTCTGCGTACCACCTCCGCTGGCTCCTGTGATTGCCAGGCGATCTGGGTCGACATCCTTGAGAGTCAGCAGGAAGTCGAGCGCACGAACTGAGCTGAAGGTTTGCAGGCCCATCACGCTCTGCAGTTGCGACTCAGCCTGGGGACTGAACAATCCCCAGTTGTCGTGCGAGTTCATAGCGGCTCGCTGCCGCGCGAATCGATGAGCCACTTCGAAGCTGATTTGCTGGCTGTCGGCATAGCCGATCATGTCATAGTGAAAGACCAGGCAACCGATCCGTGCCAAGTGCACACAGCGGGCCTGTAGCGGGCTGCGGGCTGCCAGCGGAAACTGCTCGGCATCCTGCTCGATTTGAGCACGGACGGTATCGTCGCCAGCGTCATGGAATCGACCGTTGCTCCAATGGCCATGTGGAGAGAGGATTGCCGGCAACTTGCCGCGTGCATTGACTGGCCGATAGAGGCTACCGGTCACATAGAATCCGGGCATTGCCTCGAAATAAACTTTCTCGATGGTGATCTCACCGACCTGTCGCTTGTCCCGAACGACGGCATTGAGTGGGGTGCGAGCCGGCATCGGCCACAGTCCCTGTGACACGAGCACGCGGCGGCGAACCTGTTCTGCTCGTCGCGACCAGTCAGACGGTGACTTTGAGACCGTCATTGGAAAATAGCTATTCAGGTCGCGCAGCGGTTGCAGGCGGGCATCTTTGGGCTGACCCTCTGCGAGTCGCGGCGGTTCTTCCGCTGCCAGTGGCAGACCGAAGGTGAGCAGGCAACAGCAGAGCAGGCAATGCTTGAGGAGGGTAGCAGCTGGCATGCGATCTATTCCTGGCGAGTTGTGGTCCGGCTGACACTCAACGACCAGCCTCAGCCATCGTTATATGAGATCCACTCGGCCTCCGCCATTCTCAGCCCGCTGCGATCCTCAGCAGCTGTTTCAATCGTCGAGTTCGCGGGGAATCCAGTAGCCACTCAATTGAATCGAGTCTGTGGAATCGAGCAGCGTCCAGCAGTCGATATCGACCGTCAGAGCTGCCAGCGCGGCGGTTGGCATGCCGCTCGCCTGGCCACAGAGTTGCTCGACAAGTTGAGAGATACCGGGATTGTGTCCGACCAGCAGAACTCGCTGATGCGCGTCATCCAGGTCAGCCAGCAGGGAGAGGTAATCGGAGGGGGGAGCCAGGTAGAGTCGGTCTGTTTCCTGTACCAGGTCAGGATCCCCACAACAGAGGGCAACCGCTGCGGCGGTCTGCCGTGCTCGCAGGGCTGAGGACGAAACGATCAAATCGGGCACGAGTTGCTGGCTGACGATCAAGTTCCCCATGCGGGGAGCATCGCGCTGGCCGCGTTTATTGAGTGGTCGTTGGTGATCATCGAGAGCCGGGTCCTGCCAGCTGCTCTTGGCGTGTCGTAACAGCAGCAATTGCTTCATAAGATTCCGCCTAGCTGTTTCCGGGTTGCCGGTGCGGCTCAAACCGCGTCGGTTTGGATTGTTCTGCCGCCTTGACCTGCGCGACTGCCCATTCATAGCGCCGTTGCTGGCTACTGAGTACGTCGTTGCTGTCGGCTGGGAGCCGCTGGTAGCTACCATCGGCAGCCAGCAGGTGTCCCTTGACGTTGTCGGCCAGGCAGACATCGAGGATTTTCACCAGGCGGTCGCGGCAGGCGGGGTCCTCAACGGGTGCCAGGAGTTCTACCCGGCGGTTCAGGTTGCGCGGCATCCAATCGGCACTGGCAAAGAACACGTTTGGTTCGCCACCGTTATGGAAGTAGAAGATACGGCTATGTTCCAGGAAGCGGTCCACGATGCTGACCACGCGGATGTTCTCACTAAGTCCCTTCACGCCCGGGCGTAGGCAGCAGATGCCACGCACATTCAAGTCGACTGTGACACCCGCGGCAGATGCCCGGTAGAGTGCCTTGATAATTGGTTCGTCGACCAGCGAGTTCAACTTGGCCCGGATAGCAGCCACTTCACCTCGAGCGGCACGAGCCGTTTCCTGGTTGATTGCCTCGGTGAAGCGGTCTCGCATGCTCAAAGGCGACATTGCCACGCGGTGCAGCACGGGGGGCTCGGTAAAGCCGGTGATGGCGTTAAAGACGCCAGCCACGTCGCTGCCGAGTTGCCGGTTACAGGTAAAGTAGCTGATATCGGTATACAGGCGGGCGGTTGATTCGTTGTAATTGCCGGTCCCGAGGTGCAGGTAGCGGCGGATGCCATCGGTTTCGCGGCGTACGATCATACACATCTTGGCGTGGGTTTTGAGTCCTTTTACGCCGTACATCACCTGGACTCCGGCATGCTGAAGATCACGTGCCCATTCGATGTTCCTTTGCTCGTCAAACCTCGCCTTCAGTTCCACGATGGCGGTCACGTACTTGCCACGCTGTGCCGCCAGTGCCAGTGCCTGCACGATCGGGCTCTCGGCGCTGGTGCGATAGAGCGTCTGCTTGATAGCCAGCACCTGCGGGTCCTCGGCAGCTTCTTCGAGCAGTCGGACGACCGGATCGAAGCTGTCGAAGGGATGTTCGAGCAACACGTCGCCGGCAGCGATCGTACTGAACAGGCTCTCGCTGAGATCAAATTGCGGTGACGGTTGAGGCGGCCAGCTTGTGTATTGCAGGTGTTCATGCCGGGCCAGTCCTGCAAGTCGGAACCAGGCGGCCAGGTCAAGCGGTGCGGCCGAGGGTGCAATATTGTCATGGTCGATATCAAAAAAATCGGCCAGCCTGTCGACCAGCTGTTGATCTGCTTGATCGCTGACTTCCAGGCGAATACATGCCCCTTCCTTGCGGGCATCGATCAAGCTTTCCATTTGTTCCAGCAGGTCATGGGCCAGGTCTTCCCGTACGCTGATGTCCGCATTGCGGAGAATACGAAAGGGAGTCGACGCAATGACTTCTTCGGCTGGCAGGAAGTGGCCAAGAAATTCCTGCACAACATCCTCGAGCAGGATATAGCTGTAGGGAGCGGCTGCCGAGATGGTCAGAAACCGTGACAGCGGTGCGGCCAGCGGAATGCAGATCAGGCGCGTCCGCGTGTCATTCGCCGAATTCTTCAAAAGCACGGCGACATGCAGCGTCTGGTTGGCAATCATCGGTGGCTGGAATGACTCGTCCATCGCCAGCGGCGAGGCGACCGCGGTGATCTCGTCGCGGACCAGCTCCTCGATCTGGTCCCGCTGGTCGGAATCAAGCTGAGCGGGCATCAGACGCTGGATCTGGTTCCGCATTAACTCTGGCTCGAGCTGCTCCAGGAAACACGCTGAGAGGCTTGCCGTCAGTTGCTGTACGTGCTCACCAATCGCAGCCAGCTGTTGCGGGGGAGTCTTGCCGGCCGAGTCGGTGTGGGAACTTCCCTCGGCAGCCAGCAGCTGCAGCCCACCGACTCGCACCATCAGGAATTCATCCAGGTTGGCAGCTGCAATGGCAGCAAACTTCACCCGTTCCAGCAATGGCAGCGAGTCGTCGAACGCTTCGCCCAGCACCCGCTGGTTGAATGCCAGCCAGCTGAGCTCGCGGTTAATGAACTGGTGAGTGTTCTTCTTCATGGTTCTATCTGAATTCGGAAGTGCCTTTTTAGCCTGGCGATGTTGTGAAGCGGACAGGCATGCCGTAAGTCTCTTCGAACAGGCTGCCATTCTGTTTGAGCGCCAGCTGTTCATCACTCAGGTCGTCGACATCTGGAGTTGAGATTACCAGCTGGCCGTTTGGCTTGTCGACAAGCAGGTTGGTGATTCTCTGCGTGCGAGACGTGTCGAGGGCAAGTGCCACGCGAAGGATGGCTGCCAGCTTGACCACCGCAACTCGCTGGTCACGCGAGAGGGCCATGTAATCCTTGTGGGATGGTTTGGGCGAGGCACGCCGCTGGTAACGTGTCACCAGCGAGATCATCTGTAGGTTGGTCTGTCCGATACCGAATAACTCACTGTTATTGATCAGGTACATGGTGTGCTTGTGATAGCCGCGGCTGCTCACGAACTGGCCGATCTCATGCAGCATGGCTGCGATCGAGAGGATCGTCTGGAAGCGGGCCTCCAGCTTGTGTTCATCTTCCAGCAAGCGGAACAGCGACTTGGCCAGCTTTGCTGTGTGCAGGGCGTGGGCCTGGTCAAAGCTGAAGCGGCGTCCCAGCTCCATGACAGAGCCGATAACCTGGTCCTCGAATTCCTGCGACCAGCTATGTCCGGCTGCCATTTCTGCCAGCAGACCGTCACGCAGGTTGATGTTGGAGGTAAAGATGTTGTCCAGCATGAGCGCGCGAGCCAGGTGGACATAAGTCAGCAGGGCTGGCCCGAGAGTCTCGGCATCTGGCTGAGTCAGCTGGTACTTCTGGGCAAGCTGTTCCACGGTCATCTCCAGCACGGTGTCCGTCAACTGGCTGAGCTGTTCGACGGATATCGACGCCAGCTCTCCAGACTGCTGCGGCGGCAGTAACTGCGCCACCACGAAGCGGACGTCGCCACCCAAGGCGACCAGGTCAACAGGGACATCGCCCGGCAGATGCTGGCGAACCTGGTTGACGATCCTGCCAATCTGGGTTTCCATCATGCGGCGAAACTTGGTCGATGATGTAGCAGCCTTTTCCAGCGATTCGCGCAGGCGCAGGGAACCAAGTCGATAAGTCTGGGCATAGGCCACCGTATTGGATTGCAGCAACAACATCTCGGTGTTACCACCCCCCACTTCACAGACAACCTGTGCAGCGGCGATGCCGGCGGCGTTTTCCAGCTGGGGGCGGATGCCGAGAAAAGTGACTCGACTAACTTCGGCCTCTTCGAGGGCTTCCACATGCAAGCCGGTCGCGATGTAGGTGCGGTCGAGGAATGCCAGGCGATTGTCTGCTTCGCGGACGGCGCTGGTGGCCACGATTCTGACTTCTTCAGGCCGAGTGATTCCGTATTCCGCCAGGATTCGCTGGTAGTCCTTCAGCACGTTGACACACTGTTCGATCGTGGCCCGGCGAATGGAACCACGTGTGAAGGTGTCCTTGCCAAGGTCCACCGCTTGCCTCAAGCGATCGAGAATCTCGACCGATCCTTCTGAGTCGATCTCGGCGATCGCCATGCGGATCGACGTCGTGCCGATATCGATGACGGCAACCGAGCGTCGCTCGGCAGCAGCTTCCGCGATGTCGTTCAGCGATGTGGTACTCATGGCTTCATTTGCCTGCCTGGTGTTCAGGTCTTGTGTTCTGCAGAGAGCTGGCGAGCCGCCCAGGATGCGGCACCCAGTACCGATGCGTCGTCACCAAGTGCAGCAGGTTTGACGCAGAAGCTGGAATGGAATTCAGGCAGGACATGGCTGCGAGCAGACTTTTCGACTTCCTCCACGAAGAGGTCCGGCATCGCCTCGACCAGGCCACCGCCGAGAACAATGATGTCCGGCAGCATCATCATGACTGCCTGGGCAATTCCCTTGCCGAGGAAGCGGGCTGCTTCTCGTACAATTCCCTCGATGGCTTTGTCACCATGTTTGATCGACCGAGCCAGCATGCCGCTCCGTATCAAGGCGACCTCTGTACCGATCTGTTCGTAGAGGTAAGGGGCTTTGCCACGGTAGGCCATGGCAGCAGCTTGTGATGATATAGCCAGCCGACTGGCCACCGTCTCCAGGCAACCATGGCGGCCGCAGGTACAAAGCGGTCCTCCGTTGATAACCTGGATGTGCCCGATTTCCATCGCCGATTGACCACGGCCGCTGATGACCTGTCCATCATAGACAGCCCCGCCGCCAATACCGGTACCGGGAAAGACACCAATCACGCAGTGAGCCCCTCGGGCGGCGCCATGCTCGAACTCGCCGAAAACACCGGCGTCGACATCATTCAGTAACCAGAGGGGGCGATCCAGCTGTTGCTGTAGAATCTTGACTAGCGGGACATCCTGCCAACCAAGGTTCAAGGAAGTATGGACAACTCCCTTCGTCATATTGACGGGGCCGGGCACGCCAATGCCGACGGCCGCCAGGTCCGAGGAATCGAGCCCGGCTTTGGCGAGCGCATCCGCCAGCGTGGAAAGCATCCGCTGGATCACTCGCTCAGCGCCCTGTTGACCATTGGTCGACGTGCGAGATCGACCGAGCTGCCGAAAACGACTGTCGTAGACCGCACTCAGCATCTTCGTACCACCCAGGTCGAAGCCGGCGTAAAACGGAGGTTTGGGTTTCTTGGGAGCCATCACAGTTGCCAACTGCACTCCTGTGGACCGAAAGAAGCTACCTGCTAACTCTCTAGGATAACCCTGCCCATGAGGTTGCCATATGCTTCTCGAGGGAGAAATCAGCGTCGCCGTCGTAGCACGTGCGTGCCCCCGCACCGACTTGATGCAATATGTCGATTGTGCGGGTGGTGCCCAGTGGCACAACCCTGCTCAGGCTCTACGCAGCATTGGTTGAGTGATGGGACTCTGGGTTGGTTGAGTGGTGGGACACACAAAAAAAACCCCCGCATCCACTCGAGAGCAGATGCGGGGGCGTATCAGCTGAGAATTGGCTCAACAATTAATTGTTGTTCCATTCCTCGGGCAATGGTTGACCGTCACGACGGTCACCCAGTCGCTGGTACGTGATGTAGTCAATGTTCTCTGTCAAGAACTGGACTGAACCATCACATAACACGAACTGGGCTCCACCCTTATGAGCCGACCTAAAGCCAATTGACGTTTGCCAATTCGCAAAGTGGGTGCAACTGTGGGGGTTCAGAGGCTGGCTCTGACCGTACCACGCGAAGCCCGGATCGCCGATACCTACGATTGGGTAGTTAAGCGGAGCCGTGGTGCATGCACCGGCAATATTGAAATGGAACCAACCATTTCGGGCGTGATCACTCTTATGCGGCAAGTGTTCGCCCATCATGATCACTTGCGATTCACCATCGCTGATGTCACGGTACTTGGCTGCCCAGTGGCCACGACCAAAGGGACCCGAGAGACGGTAACCACGAGCCTCATTGGCATGCGCTGCAGGACCGGTCCCGAAGATGTTCCCAGGATAGTCGATGCACCAGTTGCCTCGTGACGGCATCAATACGTTTCCACCCGACCAGCCATAACAGCCCATGGCAGGATCCGTCATGGGGTTACTACCGCTCAGGTAGGGGTCGATATTCGCCGAAGGGCAGATAAACGACGGAATCAGGTTGGCACGCCACCACTTGCCCGAAGCATCTTCCTGTTGCTCAAAAAGCGTCGGACGCGTCGTCCCGGCAAGGGAGAAGTTCATCTGGTTGTAGAGCGGATCCTGTTCCATGAAAGGCAGCAACTTTACAAACGGGCTGCCACGACTGGAGTTGTACCAGGTATGAGCGTTCTTGGACTGTGACGTCCAGAAGAACATACCATTCGGGGGAAATCGACCATAAGTATTATGGTAATTCCGCATGGCCAACCCCATTTGCTTAAGGTTGTTGCCGCAAGACATCTTGCGAGCCGCTTCACGAGCGGCGGCAACAGCCGGCAGCAACAGGGCTACCAGGATGCCAATGATAGCAATCACCACCAGCAATTCGACGAGGGTGAAACCACGTCTTTTTTTCTGAGTCATCATCAATAAGACCCCCTTGGATAAGGAACGACCGTCGTGGGGAACCGAAATCCAACACAGCACCAACACGCCAAAGAGGCGAAGCGAGCTATCGAGATACGGGGTAGTTTGTGACGTGCAAGTACGTCCGACGATGTGGAGTACTGCTAATCCTGACACTCGTTTGTGTAGCTGTCAAACATTTTTCACCATGCAAGCCCGGTGCAGTTCGAGGCAAGAGAACGCAGCAGGGTTGAGTGGTGGGACACACAAAAAAAACCCCCGCATCCACTCGAGAGCAGATGCGGGGGCGTATCAGCTGAGAATTGGCTCAACAATTAATTGTTGTTCCATTCCTCGGGCAATGGTTGACCGTCACGACGGTCACCCAGTCGCTGGTACGTGATGTAGTCAATGTTCTCTGTCAAGAACTGGACCGAACCATCACATAACACGAACTGGGCCCCACCCTTATGCGCCGACTTGAAGCCAATGGACGTTTGCCAGTTGGCGAAGTGGGTGCAACTGTGGGGGTTCAGAGGCTGGCTCTGACCGTACCATCCAAAGCCCGGATCACCGATCTTAACGATCGGGTAGTTGATCGGGGCAGCGGTTGCACACCAAGTCGAGTTAAAGTGGAACCAGCCATTTCGCTGGTGATCACTCTGGGTCGGCAGGATCTCGCCCATGGCGATAACCTGCGACTCACCGTCGCTGATGTCACGGAACTTGGCTGCCCAGTGACCACGAGCGAAGGGGCCCGAAAGTCGGTAAGCGCGAGCTTCGTTGCCATGGCCAGCAGGCCCGGTACCGAACACGTTGCCCGGATAGTCGATGCACCAGTTACCACGAGAGTTCATCGCACTTGCACCCAGACTGGGGTTGTAGCAGCCGACCGCCGGGTCCGTCTTCGGGTTAGTACCGGAGATATACGGATCGACATTTGCCGAAGGGCAGATAAACGACGGAATCAGGTTGGCACGCCACCACTTACCAGTTGCATCAGTCTGTTCCTCGAAACGGTTGGGACGATTGGTCCCGGCGAGGGAGAAGTTCATCTGGTTGTAGAGCGGATCCTGCTCCATGAAAGGCAGCAACTTAACAAAGACGCTACCACGACTCGAGTTATACCACGTATGCGCGTTCTTGGACTGATTGCCCCAGAAGAACATACCGTTGGCCGGGAAGCGACCATACGTGTTGTGGTAGTTACGCAGCGACAACCCGATTTGTTTCAGGTTGTTACCACACGACATCTTGCGAGCTGCTTCACGAGCAGCAGCAACAGCTGGCAGCAAAAGTGCTACCAGGATACCGATGATGGCAATCACCACCAGCAGTTCGACGAGGGTGAAACCACGTCTTTTCCTAGAAACTGTCATATCCATATACTCCAAAAAAGTACAAGAGGTATACCTCAACTCACTATCGACACGATCGATAGTAAACTGGTCGAGCTATTAGTGAGAAGCGGGTGGTGGAGCGAGATCAAGCGAGAAATGCTGTTGTGGAGACAGCGGATATGCAAAAAAAGTCGCTTGACGACACAGAATAAGAGCTTGAATGAAAACGTTGCACGGCTCTCGTGCATTCACGGCCCGCCACCATGCTGGCCAAAGAACTGGTAGGTGCCGCCGGAAGGCAGGAAGCACCAAAAAGATGTGTATGCCACCATTTATCGCAAGTGAAGGAGGCATTTGTCAAGCACGCCATTCGATGTTTGAGCGGAAATGCAGGCGGATCAGGCTGCAAATTCAGTCCGACGTTCTGTCAATTGCGTCTTCAACCGACGCACAATACTGCTATGCATCTGGCTGACCCGGCTTTCACTGAGCGAAAGTGTATTGCCAATTTCCTTCATCGTCATTTGCTCGTAGTAGTAAAGGATCAGAATCAGCCGTTCATTCCGATTGAGTCCCTTGGTGACCAGCCGAATCAAGTCGTTTTTGTGTTCACGCTGCACCGGGCTGACGCTTCGCTTGTTCTCGATTACATCAATCTCGCGAACTTCCTTGTAGCCATCATCCCGCCACTTCCGCTTGTCGAGGCTGACCAGGTTGATCGCGTTGGCATCCCGGATCATTTGCTCCAGCTCTCCCTTGGAGAGCCTCATCTGGTCAGCCAGTTCATTCTCATTCGGCTGCCGCCCCAGTTTCGTTACCAGGCTTGCACTGGCCGTCTTGAGCTTGGTCGCCTTGGAGCGAACCAGACGGGGAACCCAGTCCATGCTGCGTAGTTCATCCAGCATGGCACCGCGCACGCGGGTTGAGCAGTAGGTTTCAAACTTGACTCCACGCTGCAGATCAAAGGCATCGATCGCATCCATCAATCCGAACACCCCTGCTGAGATCAGGTCATCCAGCTCAACTCCATCAGGCAGCCGCGACCAGAGTCGCTCGGCGCTGTAGCGCACAAGTGGCAGGTAGTGTTCCATCAGCTGATTGCGGAGCTCTTGATTGTTCGTATCCTGCTTGAATTCGATCCACAGTTTGCGGATGCCCTGCTCAGCCTGGCTGGCCTGCGATTGGTTCGTTGCAACTGCAGTCTTTTGTTGGGATCCCACGGACATCTAGTTTTCCTCCATTTGGTGTGGCCACCCGGGGCCGGCGAGATATGAGTTATTGAAAGTTTGTCAGGGTGTGTAGTGAGGTTCTGATCGAGTTGCAGGAGCGTGAATTGTCAGGACTCAGCCGTGCAGTGATCCGCTGGGGGCTGGTCAAGGGCGGGCGGATAAGCGAGCAGGCGGGCAGCCAGCCAGCCTGGTTCAGCGGCTTGCAGGTCCTGGGGAATCCCCTGCCCGTCCGTCACATAACCCACAGGCAGGTAGCTCTCTTCCAGCATCGGCAACAGCTGGCCCAGTCGCCGGGCCTCGTCAAACTTGGTCAGCACCAGCGAGGTGATACCGAGCAGCCCGAAGCCCTCGACCGACTCGCGCATGTTGTCAATGCTGGAACTGGCATTCAGTACCAACAGCACGTCATCCACTTCTGCTTCGGCCAGGAAGACGCCTAGCTGACGTATCGAGGAGCGGTCGCCTGGACAGCTGCCGGGAGTATCCAACAGCAGCAGAGGTCGGTCAGCCATCTGCTCTCGCGCTCGCTGCATCTCACGCGGCGTAGCAGCAACGGCCAGCTCCAATTCAAACATCTCCGCGTAGCTGCGGAGCTGGTCAACTGCCGTAACCCTTGATATATCGGTCGTGATCAAGCCAACCTTGCAGCGCTGCTGCTGTTGAAGTTGCACGGCCAACTTGATCAATGTGCTCGTCTTGCCAGTTCCCGAGGGGCCAACCAGTGCGGCCGTCCGAGTCCCCCGTTCGGGTCGGCTGAGTGAATCGCTGACCTGCAACTGAGTCGCCAGCCAACTCACCAGTTCCGCATGCATGGCATCGACCGTCTGCCAGGGAGTGTCTGCTGATGTGAGATGTTCAAACAGGCTAGCCAGTTGTTGATCCGGGATCCCCTGCTGGCTCAGGTAATGAGAGAGTCGGTAGCTGAGTGGATCTCCTGCCAGCCTGGCTGCCGTATCACCCCGCTCCGCCAGGTCGGCTATCAGCGACGGTCCTTGCTGGTCCAGCTGAGACCGCCAGTGGTCCAGCAGCCCGGACTCCAGCGGACGCTGCTCAGCTGCAACAGGTGGGCTATCGGTCTGCCGCCCCGTTGACTCTCCCGTTTCGCTGACACGACTGGGAACTTGAATCGTGCGGGAAGCGAGCACTTCTACCTGCTGGCCGCCAGGCAGCCAGCTCAGCCAGCCAGCCCGACAGGTACGAGTTTCCAGAATAGAAGCATCCGGGCCGAGCGTACGACGTACCTCTGCCAGCGCTTCCTGTAAGCTGTCGGCTCGGTAAGTCTGGATATCCATGGAATTATCTTTCAACTGGGGCTTCACCACGCGCCGCTCGTGCTGCCGGCGACAGCCGCCCTGGTCGGAACATTCAGCAGGCCCTGGCCTAGCGTCTTGATCGTCTCGGGTTGCATGTCACGGATCACCTCGTCGTGGCTGATAACATGCAGGTCGGTCAGGTAACGGCTTAACAGGCGGGAGAGGATCGGACGCAGCGGAGCTGGCACCAGAATCACTGCGGGTTTCAAATTGAGTTGTTTGAGTTGCCGTGCCAGCAACTGGCAGGCAGCTTGCAACTGGTTGGCGGGGAGACTGCACTCGAGTCCCGTGTCGCTGAGTCGACAGCTCGACAAGAGCTGGTTGCTGAAGGTGTCAGACAGGCTGACGACATGTGGCTGACGGTCATCCCCCCACAGTTGCTGGCAGATGGTACGGGCCATCCGCCGTCGGGCGTGTTCTACCAGCCAGCAGACCTGATCAGACTGTTGGGCTCCGTCGGCCAACGCTTCGAGGATGACTCCCAGCGGCCGGATGGGAACATTTTCACGCAGCAAGCCTTGCAGTACCGATTGCACCTGTCCGGTACTCAGTACATCGGGAACCAGTTCCGTTACAACCACCGGCGACGTACGTTTCAGCTGTTCGAGTAACTGTCGGGTGCCGTCGCGAGTCAGCAACTCGTCCGCATGACGCAGCACGACCTGGTGCAGGTGAGTCGCGAGGACGGCGGCAGGCAGGATCGGCATCAAGCCCTGCTGCAGGGCGGCCTCCTGTTCGTGCTCCGGTATCCAGCGGACCGGCTGGTCCGTGCCAGGTTGGACCGCCAACTGGCCCAGTAAATCCTGCGAGGCTTGACTGTCGGCTACTAGCAGGTGCTGTGGAGCGAGTTGGCCGTCATCGATGCGATTGTTGGCAATCTTGATGAGGTACTGGTCAGCATCCAGTTGCAGGTTGTCACGCACGCGTACCGGCGGCAGCAGCAAGCCGACCTCGCTGGCAACCTGGCGGCGAACGCCCGTGATGCGGTCCATCAAGTCACCACCCTTTTGTGGATCGGCGAGGTGAATCAAGCCGATGCCAATCTCAACTTCAAGCGGTTCGACTGTCAGGTAATCGGTGATCTGGGCAGCTTCCGATTTTTGCCGCGGGCGAGCCGCTTCTTGCTTTTCAGCTGCCGCTTCTGTTTCTTGCTGCTGGCGGCCGACAACCAGGGCAATCATGCCGCAGCCGGCAGCCAGGCTGACCAACGGCAACGCCGGCAAGTCTGTCATCACGAGGACTGCCAGGAAGCCGGCGGAGATCAGCATGACCTCGGGGCGAGCGAAGAGCTGCCGCAACAACTGGGATGAGAGATTCACTTCGCGGCCGCTGCGAGTCACCAGCATGGCGGCGGCAAGTGCGATCAGGAATGCCGGCAGCTGGCTGACGAGGCCATCACCGATCGTCAGGCGGGTGAAAATCGCGCCCGCTTCGGTGATCGACATGCCCGCTTGCAGGATACCGATGCAGAGTCCACCAACGATGTTGATCAGGGTGATCACGACCGCGGCAATCGCATCGCCGCGGACAAACTTACTGGCACCATCCATGGCTCCATAAAAATCTGCCTGGGCGGTTAACTGGTCGCGCCGCTCGGCCGCCTGCTTCTCATTAATCACGCCGCTCTGCAGATCGGAGTTAATCGCCGACTGCCGTCCCGGCATACCGTCGAGGGCAAATCTGGCTGCGACTTCACTGATTCGCGTGGCACCACGAGTGATCACCAGGAACTGGATGATGATCAGAATCGAGAAGATCACCAGACCGACTATCAGGCTGTCTCCCGTTACGAAGTCGCCGAAGCTGCGAATCACGCCGCCAGCCGCCTCGATTCCATCGGTTTCAGCACGCGTCAGGATGAGCCGTGTAGAGGCCACGTTGAGGATCAGCCGACCCAGTGTGGCGGCCAGCAACAGCGATGGAAAGATCGAGAATTCCAGCGGTGTGCGAATCGAGACTGTGGTTAACAGGACGATAATGGCCAGCGTGATATTGGCCGCCAGCAGGATATCCAGGACCGTCGCTGGCAAGGGGACCAGCACGACCAGGATGCCCGAGACGATTCCGATCGGGAAAATTAAATCCCGCCATCGTAGTCTGTCAAACATGGAATTCCGACGCCCTGGGCGTCGCGCATCAATCCCCCCTGCAGGAAAAATGCAGCGCCAATGAAGGGCGGAACAGTACTCAATCACGCTGGCGACGTCCAGATCATTTCGCCTGTCAGCGGGCCCGCAAACGCCTGTCCAGAGGCCCCCTGACGTCTGCCCAAGGTGACATTCGTCGGCTATGATCGAAGAACCGCCAGGCTGGCCTCTTTCCACCCTCCTCCTGCACCCCGATTCAGGCAGGTGACTTGTTGGCAACCAAGCAAGCAAAACTGAACAAGTACCCAGTCTGGTGCTCCCGCTTCTGGCATGGGCTGCGGTTTGGCGATTGGCTATCCCTGCTGGCCAAGAACCGCTTCCGCATCCACCCACTGCGGCTTCCACTGGCAGTCGCTGTCAGCGCGTGGACACCCTGGAACTCGGTCTTCAGCCTGGTCCAGAAGATCCTGCTCACACACCGCATTTCCAGCACCGAGATTGCCCCGCCGCTGTTTATCCTCGGTCACTGGCGGAGCGGCACTACCTACCTGCATGAGCTGCTGGCCCGTGACTGCCGCTTCACCTCCCCCAGTACGCTGGACTGCTTCCTGCCCCATCACAGCCTGATCAGTGGCTGGTTTTTCACCAGGTTTGGTGGTTTCATGGTCCCCAGCCAACGCCCGCAAGACAACGTGGCTGCCGGCTGGTGGCATCCCCAGGAAGACGAATTTGCCCTCATGAACCTGGGCTTGCCCAGCCCCTACCTGCGGATGGCGTTCCCTAATCACCCACCCGTCCATACCAACTATCTCGACAGCCAGGCAATTCCGGCTGACGAGCGAGCGGACTGGCTCGATGGACTGGAGGATTTTGTGCGTGTGGTCAGCTATCGCGATCCCGGCAAGTCGGTGGTCCTCAAGTCACCGACCCACCTGGGGCGGCTGGAGGCACTGGCAGAGCGATTTCCGACTGCCCGCTTCGTCCACATCATCCGCGACCCCGCTTCCGTGTTCCCCTCGACCCAGAGACTCTGGCGGTCCCTTGACCTCGTGCAGGGACTGCAGATTCCCGAAAACAGAGACCTGGATGAATACGTGCTCTCCAACCTTGAAACCATGTATGCTGCCTTCGAACGGCAGCGCACAAGCCTGCCCGACTCGCGGATCTGCGATGTTCGCTACGAGGACCTCGTCGCTGATCCGCTGCGAGAAGTCAGCCGGATATATCAACAGCTGGAGCTGGCCGACTTTGCCCCCGCCCGTCCTGCCCTGGCACAATACGTGGAGAGCCAGCGAAACTTCCACGGTAACAAGCACCACCTGCAAGCAGACGAACAACAGCAGATCGCCAGCCGCTGGGGCCGATTCTTCCAGCCCTATGGCTATGACCTGGACTGAACGTCGAAAGTGGAGCGTTGGGCGTTCATGCTTTCCTGGCCTCGGCGTCGAGCTACTCAGGGATTCAGCGGGGTTCTCGATAGTTCCTAGCCACGCAACCGCTGTTCCTCTCGCAGTTCCTCGCTGGTCATCCGCAGTTGTTCCTGCCATCGCCAACGCTGCCAGAAATAGTCGCCGATGCCCAGCACCAGCAGGCCAAGACAAATCCGCGCAGCGGTCTGGAACAGGAATCCGGACATCCCGCCGGCCATTTCAAGTGGCGAGACTAACGCCAGCTCGGCCAGCTCGTCACGCGCATACCAGAGTGACAGTGAGGCCACGCTGAGCACCACCAGCAGACGCAGGATGGTCATCAACCATTGAGCCAGGTTGCCAATTGAGAAAATCTGCTGCAGGCCCCGCTGGGGTTGAATATTTTCCAGTCGTGGCATGACCCGGTCGGGCAGGAAAAGAAAACCGGTTTGACTGGCGTGCGATGCAATCGCCACCAGCACCACCAGGCCCAGCAGCGGCAGCATCAATTGAGCGATCCCCGCCAGTTGCCGAAACCATAACTCGGTCACGGTCTCCACTGAGAAACTGGCATTCACGTGGCCATTCTGGTTGCCGGACAATTGCTGGCTCGCCAGTTGCAGCAGTCCCTTGCCAATCTGCTCTCCCCACAGCATCAGGGATGTGACCAGGGCCAGCATTACCAGCGACGAGGCCAGATCCCGACTCAGGGGGACATGGCCCGTCTGTCGAGCTTGCTGTAGTCGACGCGGTGTTGCCGCGTGGACTCTCTCACCTGCAGGGCCAGCCATCGGTATTCATCTCCCTCAGGCGGGTTGCCAGAAATCGCCAACCAGCCGCATCGCCTCGGCCAGCTGCTCTTGAAAGACCCAGCTCATGCCACCGATTGTGAACAGGATCAAGACCATGCCGAGCAGAGCGGATGTGTTCCAGCCCAGTACCAGCATGTTCAGTTGCGGGACAAGCCGGCTGATCCAGCCAGAAACCAGCAACCCCAACAGCAGGGCCGTGACAACCGGTAAGCTGATTCGC
>Ga0209402_10001607_pt1 | contig 24219 bp, 26 predicted proteins | sample ArcticOcean_MG_C_3_FD_187437 | JGI IMG/M metagenome (GOLD analysis project Ga0209402, IMG submission 187437) | Marine microbial communities from western Arctic Ocean - ArcticOcean_MG_CB8_126 (SPAdes) (version 2) | ecosystem: Environmental > Aquatic > Marine > Oceanic | place: Arctic Ocean... | reverse complement strand
TGATGGTCTAAAACATGATTTACTTGCATCTGGAAAAGAGATTCAGCAAATTTTACCGCGGAAACTCATTTCATATCGTGATGCTATCCATATTGCTATGAAAAATGAAAAGTTAACGGAAATGCCAGCAAGGTGGACAGAAGGTGCAATTCATTTTGGTGGATTACGTCAGGATAATTCTTTTTATAGTAAAAAAGAAATTGCTCAGGAAGACGTAGGTGTGAAACCAAAGGCTTTATGGAAGCATGTTTCCGCATTAGGAGGAGATTCTGGCTGGCATGCCTTTAATTGGTTGTGGAAAACACGAGGGGTGATAGATCGACTGTTTGGAGGTATTGGCATGAGGCGTGGTAGGCGTCACCCAACTGCGATTCGTGTAGGGGATACGATTGATTTTTGGCGAGTTGTTAGCGTTGAGTATGGGAGACGATTAACACTTATGGCTGAGATGAAATTGCCTGGATCGGCAGTTCTCGAATTTGAAGTTGAAGAAACTCAAAATGGTTCAAGACTTACAACAACTGCTTATTTTCATCCTGCAGGGGTACTAGGTCTGCTTTATTGGTATGTATTGACACCAGTGCACCCTTTTATTTTTCGTGGAATGACACGAGCTTTAGCAAAGAAGGCAGTGCAAACGAATTAATCGGCAATTTTCGGATGGTAGCTAATGTTTAGTTTTGCCAATTCCTTTACGAGTATTTCTTCTGTAACTAAACCGGCTTGTTTTGCTCGCACTATGCCATCTGCATCAATAAAAACTGTATAAGGGAGGCCTTGTAACCCATAACTCATCCCTACCTTCCCTGTTCTGTCTAGCGCTGCAAGATAAGTAGCATTGAAAAGCTTGAGAATACCTAGTGCTCGTATTTTATCTTCTGCAAAGTTAATGCCAATAAAAGTGACTTTACCGGCAAGCTCATTGGCTGCTTTTTCAAAATCTGGAATTTCTCGCCGGCAGGGTTCACACCAACTTGCATAAAAATTTAGAACAACAGGCCGTCCATAGTAATTACTTAGTAATATCAGTTCTGATTCATCACGAGCATTTTCAAGTGCGAATTGGGGAGCAGTTTTTCCAATTTTTGCCGAGTTTCCATTTAATGAACCTGGTGCAACAATTTTTTCTGAAGAGTCTTCTCTAATAAATAGCCAAATAGTAAGTGTTAATAAACAACAGGCTGTTAGAACTAATAAAACTCTTCCAATCCTCTGCTTATTAGAATTGTTATCAGTTGATATAATCAGGTTTCTTAATTTTGATGATTTTTTGATAAGTCTATGCATTTTTATAGATTCAGCTATTAATGATGATATAGCATAAACTCATAATCCCCCTTGGGTAATTATATTTTTTTGTCGGTTGATTTAGCTTCCCGTTCGGTTTGATTATGCTACGATCGTCTTCCGTGTCCGTCCCAAAAATATTGATATGACACATATGTAAGGAGAACATGTATCGATGAACATTATTGTTTGCGTTAAGCAAGTTCCAGATCCAGAAACACCTGCATCACAATTTGCTGTTGATGAAGCTACTAAGCGTGTAATTCCTGCACAAGGTATAGCACCAGTTGTAAACCCTTATGATCCCCAGGCAACAGAAGCAGCTCTGCGAATTCGAGATGCTGCAGGTGAAGGAACTATAACGGTTATTAGCCTAGGCCCGGAGTCGGCGAGGGATGCTATTAAGCATGCTTTAGCTATGGGAGCAGATGAAGGTATTCTTCTCAATGATCCTAGTTTTGAAGAAATTGATAATTTCCAAACTGCAGCTATTCTTGCCGAAACTATAAAAAAAGTAGGAATCCCCAACCTTGTACTAATGGGTCGCGCGGCGGCTGATTGGGATATGGGTGTGGTTCCTATAGGAGTGGCCCAGTTCTTAGATATCCCATGCGTGACTGTTGCTAAGGCAATGGAGCTTAATGATAGTACGTTGACTGTTGAGCGTGTTTTGGATGATGGTTTTGAAACTGTTGAAACGTCATTGCCAGCCGTAGTCTCTATTTCAAATGAATTTGGTGAACCGCGTTATCCCCAACTTCGCCAAATCATGTTAGCTGCAAAGAAGAATGTTGATGTGTGGAATAAGGAATCTTTAGGAATTGCTTCTGAGATTGTTGGTAGTGAGAATAGATTACTTCCTCTTAAAGCACTGTATGTCCCTAAGGTTGAAAGTAATGTAGAGATTGTTGAAGGGGACTCTCCTGAAGAAAAAGCTCGTAATCTTGCGCTTAAATTACGCGAAGCAAAGTTGATATAAAGGATTTATAAATGTCTGCAATTCTTGTTGTTGGTGAATTAAATGAAGGTGTAGTGGCATCGCATACTTTTGAATTATTAGCTGCTGCCCGTACTCTTTCAGATGCTGGAGGTGGAGATGTCCATGCTTTGGTTGCAGGAGATAGTACGATTAGCCAGTCCCTTTTCGAAGGTGGTGCGGATGCAGTGCATATTGCTACGAATGAAATTTTGAAATCTGGTCTTACAGTTGACGTTTTTTTACCGACTGCGATTAACGTTATTGAGAGTATGGGTGCAGATATTGTGCTTCTTGCTCAAACAGCATTTGGTCGAGATTTTGGTCCTGCATTAGCTTTTAAGCTTAATGTTGGGTCTGCCATGGAGTGCACCGGATTAACTTTGGATAATGGGCGTCTTCAAGCAACACGATCTTGCTATGGAGGTAGTGCACGCGCTGAAGTTACGTGGAGTGGCCCTATACAGATAGCAACCTTAAAACCAAAAACCTGGGATGCGTTAGTTACTGATACTTCTCGGAGTGGCACAGTTAATGAGATCGATATAGCTGGGGAAGCTCGTGTGAAAATTATTAGTACAAAAAAGGCAGAAGCAACAGGAGTTCGACTTGAAGATGCTGAGGTTGTTGTTAGCGGGGGTCGTGGTTTGGGAGATCCAGAAGCCTTTGGCGCTTTGGAAGAACTTGGAAGTTTACTTAATGGAGCTACGGGTGCCTCTCGAGCTGCTTGTGATCTTGGTTGGTATCCTCCATCACAGCAAGTTGGTTTAACCGGAAAGACAGTAACACCAAATCTTTACATAGCGGTTGCTATTAGTGGTGCAAGCCAGCATATGGCTGGAATGTCAGGTTCGAAAAACATTGTTGCTATTAATAAGGATGCGGATTCGAACATGGTGCAGTCCAGTCGTTTTGCAGTTATTGAAGATTATAAAAAAGTGATACCTGCATTAATTGAAGAAATAAAAAGCCTAGATTAAATAGACTTCTGCAGAATTGGATTGGAGCCTTCGGTCGGATTCGAACCGACGACCTACGCATTACGAATGCGTTGCTCTTCCAACTGAGCTACGAAGGCTTACACTTTAGGGTTTTTACTAACCAACCCAACTACATACATTAACACAAGGATTTTCCGGTTTAGCTGGATATCCCCGGAGGAAGATCTTGTTTTGCTTGTGATGATGAAAGAACGCTAACTTCAAGTAACTCTGCGATATCAAAGGCTTCAATAGTTCTAGTGGTTTCATCGGGTTGAATTGCTGAAATTCCATCTTCAAACATTTGAATACAAAATGGGCAGGCTGTTGCGACTATCTGAGCCCCCGTATTTGCTGCTTCGGCAGTACGTAAGTGATTGACACGGGTTCCCTGCTCTTCTTGCCACATGTTGCCTCCACCTGCTCCACAACAGAGCCCTTTTTCTTGACTCCTAGGCATTTCGACAAGATTTACATTCGGAACCGTTTCTAATAGCTCTCGTGGCGCATCATATATGCCATTCCCTCGACCTAAATAGCAAGAGTCGTGATAGGTTATTGTACGATCATTTTCCATGGCTTTTGGTTGAAGTTTTCCTCGTGCGACCAGCAATCTTAAAAATTCTGCATGATGTGTTACTTCGTAGCGCCCCTCGAAATCCGGGTACTCATTTGCAAATGTGTTAAAGCAGTGGGGACATGAAGTAATAACATGAGTGACGCCAATTTCATTAAATGTTGCAGTGTTGGCTTCTGCTAAGGTTGCGTATAAAAATTCATTTCCTAACCGGCGAGCTGGGTCACCTGTGCAAGTTTCTTGTTGTCCAAGAACGCCAAAGCTCACTTTTGACTCTATTAGGAGTCGAACAACTGATTTTGTGATAGACATATTACGTTCAACCAGTGCCCCAGAGCAGCCTACCCAGTAAAGATACTCTTGAGTACCATCAAATATTGGTACATTTATGCCTTCATCATTTAGCTGTTCAATCCATGTTTCTCTGGTAAGTTGTGTGCCTTTCCACGGGTGTCCACGTTGCTCTATATTTTCCAAAGCCTCCTGTGCTGTTCCAGGGATACGAGCTTTTTCCATTACCAAGTAGCGTCGCATATCCACAATTGACGGTACGTGTTCGATCATCACTGGGCATTCTTGTACACATGCCATACAAGTTCGGCATGCCCACAGGGATTCATCTTGGATATAGCCACCTACCAGCTCAGTGTCCAAGTTTTTCTCGGGTTCTTTTCCAGCAATTAATAGTGGCCCTGCATGGTTCATGTATGTTTTCATATCTTGAATAATTGCCATTGGGGATAATGGTTGTCCTGCAATATATGCCGGGCATACTTCGGTGCAGCGCCCACAACGTACACACGTATCCGCGTCAAAAAGCGATTTCCATGTGAAGTCTTGTATTTTTCCTGCGCCAAGGCTCAATCCTTGTTCCATTATTTCTTCAAAATCACCCATTGGTGAAAGGTAACCTTGGGGTTTTGGATTTTTAAAAAATGCATTTAGCGGAGCTAAGATAATATGTCTAAATTTGGTTAACGATAGAAGTCCTAAAAGTGTGAAGGCTCCAACGATATGAACCCACCAAAAAACTGCGTGGATTGTGAGGAGAACACTCTCGCTTAAACCTCCAAATATCTGTGCTATTACCCATCCAGCTGGTGACCAGTAGGACCAAACCTCATTGCCTGCTGGTATTTCATTTCCCCCAATACGAAATCCTTCAACCAAAATCCCAGTAAAGAGGACAAATCCTAACAAACCTATTACTAGTGCATCTTCGTTACTTCGGCGGTCCCAAGTTAATTTATTTGGTGTCGTTGGACCATATCGGCGATAAATTGCCATACCAACACCGATTAATCCAATAATTCCAAAGATATCACCGATAAGGCTATAACCTAAATACACACCTCCTGTTAGGAAAGCGTGTTCCACACTTTTACCCACTAGAAGAGGGAGGTAATCATCAATTGCGAGAAGTATTGTTACTAGTGTTAAGACTGCAAAACTAGAATAGATACACCAATGCATTACTCCTGCATAACGATCGTTTTTTACCTTACTGGTCCCAGCACCCATTGTTAAGGCATTTGTGAGTCGGCCCCCAAAATTTTGGAAAATATTTATTGGTTTTCCTAGGCGCCAAATTCGAACACGCTGTAGGAAAGCGAATGCAATTACAGCTACTGATATTCCGAAAATGAAATACATTATTGCGAAACCGCGGATGTTGAAGAATACCTCTCTATGAGCTCCTTCGGTCCTTGCGGTTTCTAATGCACCTATAGCTACCACAATTGCTAAAGGTATCAATAGCCCGCCAAGACTGATTCTTAGGCGTGTACCTTTTTCGTTAATATTTTTCGGAAGTTCGTTTTGTGCGTTCATACGTTGTTATCTATGGCTTCTCCGTAATCTTTCCTTAAATCATTTTTCAAAATTTTCCCCATTGCGTTACGTGGTAGTTCATCCACTATCGCAATATATTGGGGTGCTTTAAATGAAGCAAGATTACTTCTGCAGTATTCATTAACTTCCTCCGCACTTATTTTAGCATCTTGTTTTAGGACCAAAATTGCTTTAACGACTTCTCCCCACTCCGAGTCAGGTACACCTATGACAGCAGCTTCATCAATTTGTAAATGATTCTCTAAGCAGTTTTCTATTTCACCTGGAGAGATATTTTCTCCGCCTCTAATAATTAAATCTTTTTTGCGACCTGTAATAAATAAGTAACCATCTTCATCTACGCGACCAACATCCCCAGTATGAAGCCAACCTTCAATTATAGCTGAGCTCGTTGCATCTTCTTGATCATAGTAGCCTTGCATCACTCGATCTGAACGTACACAGATTTCACCTTCTTCCCCATCTGGAAGAATAGTATTCCGTTCGTCCATTATGCCAATTTCGACATCATCCATTGGACGCCCTACAGATCGAAGCCTTTTTTCACGTTTTTCTTTTTCTGCGCTTAAATCATGATCATCCGGCCCTAGGAACGTAAGTGTAGATGTGGATTCTGTTTGCCCATATGCATTCATCAAGCCCACTCCCTGAGCAGGAAAGATATCGCAAGCTTTTCGGACAACTTCATATGGCATAGGGGCTGCCCCATAAGTGATTAATTGTAAAGAAGAAAAGTTAGTCGAATCTAGGTTTTCATTTTCCATAATTCTTTTAAGCATTGTGGGAACAACCATGGAGTGTGTGGCCCCTTCAGTGTCAACTGCTCCCAGCCATCCTTCTGGTGAAAACTGAGGCAATATAAGTAAAGTCCTCCCTCCCCAAATAGACGACATCATTGCAGTTGCTCCTGCAATGTGGAAGAACGGTACTGAAACTAGTGTTTTGTCATGTATATCTGGGTCAGCAGGGTTCATCGTGTTAGTAACGTAGGTAGTTAAATCAAGGTATGAAAGGATCACTCCTTTCGGTAGTGCAGTTGTTCCGCTGGTAAACATTAAAATTGTTGGTTCAGAGTCATCTATTTCTGAAAAATTGAAACTAGCTTCAGCAGCAGATAATAATTTTCTAAAGTTTTTAAAGCCTTTGACTTCAGAGTTATAGCAAATGAAGCTTTCTGTACTTTCTAAACTCGGACGAATACGATCAATCAAATCTGTGTAACGCTCTGAGGCAAAGAGTATTTTAGCACCACTTATGTTGAGCATATGCGCTATTTCGGTGTCTTTCGAGCGATAATTTAAAGGAACGAATGTTACCCCTAACATGGCGCATGCATAATAAGTCATCACATATTCAGCACTGTTTTGTGACATTACAGCGACTTTGTCCCCATGTGTTACATCAAGGCTTTCGATAACTGTTGCAATCCGAGAAACGGTTTCTGACATTTCTGAATAGGAAAGTCGCTGCTGATTACCTCCGACCTCTACAAGTGCCTCTCTATCCGGAACAATTGCCGATGAGATTTGCAAAAATTCAATTGTATTCATTACCCCTCCGTGATGCTTAATCGTCTAATAATGTTGGCGGTTTTACCGAAAGCTTCCCTGTCCAGTAAATTTTTCGATTTAGGTTTCATATACAACAAGTTTTTTCCTCTGTTCCATTGTAGCTGCTGGGTCCAAAAGGGCATTATTAACAACCAATTCCATTACCTTTTCAAGTTCTTTTGTGGGTGCGACTTTAGTTATAAGACCCCAAAACAAAGCTTTTTGTGTTCCGATAGGTTCTCCAGTTAGGATCATATCTAGTGCTGCGCCAGCTGGAATCGCTCGTGGTAGTGTTTGTGTTCCCCCCGCACTAGGTATATAAGCGAGTGTTACTTCAGGTAGTGCGAATTGTGATTTTTCTTCTGCAACCCTTACATCACAAAAGAGCGGTAATTCTAAGCCTGCTCCGTAACAGAAACCGTGTAATTGAGCGATAAGTGGTTTTTCAAAATTTAGCATTTCTAGCCATAAATCACGTTCATGCCGTGCCTCACGAGACGCAAAAACATTGGGTGCAGTGCCAAATTCTGAAATATCTGCGCCTGCGGAGAAGCAAGGACCATTTCCTTGGAAGACTACTATTTTTACGTCGGGTATATCGCGGCATGCTAGTAGATATTCCCAAATTAGATCACGCATAGCTAGATTAATCGCATTTAATTGTCGCGGGCGATTTAATACAATTGTTGCTATGCCACGCTCATCAATTTCAAAGAGTACTGGATCCAATTTAAGTCTCCAGGTTACTGGCGCCAGTCAGGCTTCCGAATTTGACTGCGTGATCGTCTTTGCAAACCACGTGCGAAGTCTTCATTTGCCTTCTCAGTTAATTCAGTTAAGTCATCTGAACCTAATTTCATCTCGGCTGAACGCCAACGTTTAAGCATTGCTTTATCTTTGGGCGGGAGTTCGACTTCATTAGCCATTTTACGTACTAATACGATTAAAAGTTCATTAATTTCTTCATCGGTATAACGGATTTCCATAATTTATGTCCTTTTAGTCTCGTATCTTCCAAGATGTTTCACACGTCGCATTAAGGTTTGATCTATATGTGCATTTAGTGCGTCGTTTAATTCATCTGTGAGGGAAGCCAATTCTTCACTTTTCTCCTGATGTTCTGATCTCCAGAGACGGATCGCCTCAGTAGCTTCTTCAGATACCTCAGCATTATCAATGGCTACTGCACTAACTAACATCATTAGTGACCAAGCCTCTGCGTCTTCAAGTAATACAATCATTTAATCACCTGTTCCTACCAGCATTATTCCCCCAGTTGGTTGTAGTAGTCTAGCGGTTAAATTCCTGCTGAACTACTGAACCTTGAGTACTGTTACTGTTGTTCTGGTTTGTTTGAGATTTGCAGTATTTTTGAAGCTTGTGGTTTCTCAAAAAATATTGTGGTGCTAGGGAAGAATTGTATGAGATTTGCAGCAGCAAAGTTTAAATGAATATCATACTTTCTTCGGGTAAAACAGTTTCTGTAGAGATAAAAAGGACGAAGCGAAAAAAAACAGTTTCTCTTTTAATTAAGGGTGATCAAGTATGTTTGGTTATTCCTAAGAAACTTACGCAGCAAAGAATCGATGAAATTCTTGTGAAAAAAACCCGCTGGATTCAAAAAAAATTATATGAGAACAAACTTCATAAGTTGCCATCCGTGAAGACTTATGAAGATGGAGAAATATTTACGTATCTTGGGAAAAATTATCGTTTGAATTGTAAGGAAGGAGAGCAGGTTGGAGTGAGGTTAAAAGGTGGTGAACTTCGCTCAGTAGTGCAATGTGGCCTGTCAGATGTGGATGAGTCTCAAACACATCGTGAACAGATCAAAGATTGGTATGAACAACGTGCTTTTGAAGTATTGACGAAGCGAACACTAATGCATGCAGAAGCTTTGAAAGTGCACCCAAAATCTTTAAAAGTAAAAAGTTATAAAGCTCGTTGGGGATCATGTTCGGCCAAAGGTGATATCGGGTACAACTGGAAAATTGTGATTGCTCCACAGAGAATTATGGACTATGTCATTTTTCATGAACTTAGCCATCTTTTTCATCATGATCACTCTGAACATTTTTGGAGAAAAGTAGAAAAATATGTTCCTGATTATCGTGAAAGTCGCTCTTGGTTAAGAAAGAATGGACCGAGCCTAGTTCTCTAATTTTCCAGATAAAAATAGGTGATTTACGCACGACGTTACGTTAACGAATCATTTAGTTACCTGTAAATTTAGGATCGCGTTTTTCTATGAATGCACGTACACCCTCTTCTCGATCGGTTGTTGTTTGTAGTAGTAATGTCAAATCTGTTTCGTAACGAAGAGCTTGTTCAAGCGGCATTTCTAGCCCCTGCCAGACAGCTTCCTTTGCTATACGAATCGCCAGTCGTCCCCTACTTGCTATAGTGCTGGCTACTTCTTGGGCTAATGCCCAGCTTCCTTCCTCTTCTGATGCAATTCTTGATATCAAACCCAAAGCCAATGCATTTTCCATTTCGAGAACCTCTTTTGCTTTAGGTGAAGGGTGATGTGGGCCAAGTAAATGTTTTATACTTTTCCCAAAAGTGAGGCTACGGGTTTGGGGGAGTGACAGAGTTCCATTAGTTTCTCCAATACGTAAATCACAGGATAGTGAAAATAAAGAATCCTTTCCTTTAATTGTTCCTGCAAGTGCTGCAATAACAGGTAAAGGATAGCGTTTTCTTAGCCAGTGAAAATCAGCAATCATCCAGTTATTGATCGATTTCTTCTCTACCCGAATTGCTACAGCATGTACACCTTGATGGTTTAATTCAGTTAATGCAGAGCGAAGTGTTTTTCGATCGGCTCCTTCAACTTCAAGGATACCTACGTGATCTTTGATCGTTACGGTCAACGTCATATCTACAGACTACCGCTTAATCTGATTTTGTGAGAGATAGAACTTGCAATATTTGGCAACTCAGTTCCATTATTACGTAATGAGTGATTTTTCTACTAAAACTCCTATAGAGCGGGAGAAGGTTTCCTGGCTGCATGATCGTTCAGCTAGACCTGTACGTTCTTTGTTAGAAATAAAATCAGTAGGGATAGTTGCTCTAGCCGTATTAATGTCAATAGTGCTTATTGCCCTTGCTTTTCAAACACGTGCCTCTTGGGATGTTACGAGAGATTGGGTAGTGCCTGGGACGGTACCATTATTTTCGGTAGCTGGTGTTTGCCTTGTTCACCTTTTGGTAAGGCGTGCTTTTCGTGAATTAACGCCTGCTTTAATTTTTTTAGGCCTAGTAGTCATCTTTACGATTCTTAATCTTGTTCGTTCCGGTTACAGTGATGGCCCAGATGCAATGCGTGATAGTTTCTCGATTCTGACAGGTATTTTCCTTGCATTTACAGTGCTTTCATCAGTGATTGCTGCTTTAATAGTTGAGCTTCGTCGTCCTGTTAAGGTTTCATCGCCGGAAGATTAATCTCTAGAATTGCTCAAGTTAGTTAGTGATCTTTGCATCAAAAAACTCCTTAAATTCCTTTGCGAAAATTTTTGCAGCTTCACTGAAATCATATGATGCGGCACATTCTTTCTGTACGCTCGTAATCTCTAGATTTTCGAAACCACAGGGATTCATTAATGAAAAGTGAATCATTTCGGGAGCCACATTTAAGGAAGCGCCATGCATAGTTACTCCTCGTTTGATAGATATCCCGACTGAGCCGATCTTTTTTGTGTCAACCCATACTCCTCGAGTCATCTTTTGTTTTCGTTCTCCAGTTAGACCCCATGTTTTTAATGAACGAATCATTATCTCTTCAAGTGCATCTATGTATGCGTATGCACTCAAGTCCCATTCCCTCAATGCAATGATTCCATAAGCTACTAGTTGTCCTGGACCATGGTAGGTAATATCGCCACCTCTTTCCGTTTGAACAATTGGTATACCTTCTGCTTCAATTTGTCTGGTACTAACTTTCAAATTTGGTGTGGGATGATTTCTACCTAAAGTGAATACAGGATTGTGTTCGGTTATAAGAAGAGTGTTCTCAATGATTCCTTTAACACGTTGTTTTTGAATATCTCTCTGTAATGTTAGGCATTGGTTGTAATCTGTTCGTCCTAGATTGATTAGAGTTAGTGTTCTATCCATTTTTGTGAAATATTTTGGGTTGGCGGTGTTTGTAATAAGAGCACATGGCCTATTAATCTTTCCCTTTGATGCGTTCCCACATTAGTTTCCCGATAATTTTTTTGATTGCTGTGGAGTCCAATGTTTCAGTTTTTATATTGTGCTCCTTTGCAAATTTGATTTCTTTATTCACTCCAGCTGATTTTTTAAATCCAGGCATACAAGCTACTAGGAGGAATTCTGCACGTTCTAGCATTGCTAAATCGAAAGTTAACCATCCTTGAGGAGGTTCGGGTAGGTTACTCTTTTCTGTGTATGCTATAGGTGAAAAAACAACACGCCCATCTGCTACTAAAGAGCTCGTTATTAGCCGTACGCTCTCACAGCGGGCAGTCATAACATCGGAATTTTCATGTTCGAATGGGGAAGCTAAGTAAGTAAAACCCATATTTTTAAGTAGTATCCGTGATTGTTAGCCAAGCAGTTTTTTTAAATGGTTTCCCCGGCCCTTTTGCTGATATCACTTTGTAAATGCCAGAGTGTTGACTAGTCTGCATATCCCAATGCCTTTGCTGTTGTCGGAAAAACCTCGCAAAAAATCTGCATGCATGCATTAGCAATATCCATATGTTCTTTCTGGGTACCGTGCCCACTTCTAAGGTTAATATAATGTATCCAGGAGCGACAGGAACCAGTCATGTATAGTCTTGTTGGAGTTGCTAATGGGAGTACAAAGCGGGCACATTCTTTGGCAATTCCTTGTTGTAGAAGTTCCTCGTATAGATCTTTTGCTTGCTTGAAGTGATAGAGGATTTTTTCTTGAAGGTATTTACGCTGCTCCTCAGGTAGGTCATCAATAGAATTTTGACGATTAGAGTGATCTTGTCTACGGAGTTCAGGGATAGGAATATCATTATCAAGTAAGTTGACATCGGAGTACCTTTGTGAGAATTCTTGAAAAGTAAAACTACGATGTCGGAGAATCTGTGCAGCAAGGCCTCTGGTGGTATTTATTTCTATAGTCATGAATGCTTGTTCGAACACCGACCAATGTTCATGGTTAATACAATATTTTAATAAGCCCGAAAAAGATTCATTTTCCTGGTTATTTGGATTACTTACTCGTGCAATGTAAGCCATTTGATTTTCAGGATCTGGTGTAACCTGAATCAATTTCACATCACTCATTGGTATACGTTTTTTCAGTCATTGACGTTATATAAAGAGTACTGAAAGTTATGTGCTTTAATTTTATTGGATTCATACTATGATCGAGGGGCATTGATTCAAGAGCCATTTCACCCCTCCTAGTTTAAGTGCGAAGTACTTTTAGGAATGTATAGCTCACTTAAATATTTGTCTATACTTCCTGATTAACATCTGGAAATTTAAATTGTTTTAATCTCTCTACTACTCCTATTTTACTTAAATATTTTCCTGCAAGGCTTTTTCTTCCAGTTACTGTACTTAATAATTTTCCCAGATCTTTTGGCGTATCCAAATCAAGATAAAGTTCAGGTGGAGTTATTATTGTTGCTGGCAATCCAGCGATATTGGCACTTATGCAATGCTGGGCACAACTTTGCGGACCATATTTTGCGACAAACTTGTTTGGAGATCGTAGGAAGATTGCGTTAGTCCCTCCATCGAAACTTTTTGCTATGACTACTGAGTTAGTACGTAAAGATGCTTTTTTTAATTGGTGTAAGGATTTTGCCGTTATAAGCGGTAAGTCAGCATGTACGATTAAAAGCTCTGTACGTGCCATTTTACTAATCACATAATTAATCTGATCATTTAATCCGGTAAGACTTTTTTGTTCACTAAAAACATTTATGTCATTTGTGATCAATGATTCAATATCTTCATCTGCAGTCAGAATGGCAGGAGTAAATCCAGCATCTATGCCAGCAGTAATAGCTGTTTGGAGTGTTTTTAGTGTTAATTGAGCTCGCTCTTTTTCGTCAAGAAAATTTTGTAAACGCCCCTTTGTTTTGATGAGATGATTAACCGGAATTAGAAGATTTGGCTGTCGTGCCATCATATTTTCCTGAGCCTAATTTTTAAATGCGCCCATGGCACTTTTTAAATTTTTTATTGCTGCCACAATGACAAGGATCATTCCGACCGATTTTTTGTTTTTTCCCTGACGCAAAATCGGAAACCGTTCCAGTTGCTTGTCTCTTTACTGCTATAGAACCATTTGAATCTTGTTGAGAATCCTGAGGTGTATTAATTGCTTGTTGAGTTGGGCGGAGTTGGGCGGCCTCTTGAAGTTGGCGTGGCTTTATGCGAAATATTGATTGAGCGATTTGGCGTTGAATATTTCCTTGTAATTGTTGGAACATATCAAAGCCTTCTCGTTTAAAAGCAACAAGTGGGTCCACTTGTGCGTAAGCTTGAAGCCCAATGCTCTGCCTCATTTCGTCCATTGCAGTTAAATGTTGTTGCCAGTGGTAATCAATTGAGTCGAGGATCAGCCATTTTTGCACCTTATTGAATAGGTCTGCCCCTGCTTTTTTTGAGGTTTCCTCATACCTATCCTCGAGTTTGTTAAGTGCCTCATCCGCTACTGTTTCTCCAAGACGTTCTATTTCTGTGATTGATAGTACAGTTTCTTCTGTCATCAATTCACCAAGTTGAGTGTGAATATATTCAGGATCCCCAGAACTCCTGTCAATGATCGAATCCACTTCTTTTGTAATAAATGTCAGGATGTTTTCACTTATGTTTGTACCTTCTAGGACTTTATCGCGTTCTTCATAAATTATCGTGCGCTGTTCGTTCATGACATCATCGAATTCGACTAGACGTTTCCGGATATCAAAATTGTGCCCTTCGACTTTTTGTTGTGCTTGTTCTATGGCCTTTGTAACCATTCTAGATTCTAATGGCATGTCATTAGTCATACCTATTTTTTGCATCATACCTGGGACCCAATCAGGTGCGAAACGCTGCATAATGTCATCACCAAACGAAACGTAAAACCGACTGGATCCTGGATCTCCTTGCCGTCCAGATCTGCCTCGAAGCTGGTTATCGATCCTACGTGACTCATGTCTCTCTGTCCCAATGACATGAAGTCCACCAGCATTTTTACTTGCCTCCTCTAGCTTGATATCAGTGCCACGTCCAGCCATGTTAGTTGCGATCGTTACAGCACCCAGCTCCCCGGCATGTTCAATGATTTGGGCTTCTTTTTCATGTTGCTTTGCATTCAAAACAGCGTGTTTAATTCCGCGACGCTTTAATAATTCAGCAACATATTCTGATTTTTCGATTGATGTAGTACCTACCAGAATAGGTTGTCCAATTTTGTTACGATTTTCGATATCTTCTACAACTGCATTAAATTTAGCTGCTTCGTTTATGTAGATTAAGTCTTCATCATCTGTCCTTACCATCGGTTGGTTGGTTGGAATCACAACTACATCTAAGGAATAAATTTTTGCAAACTCTTCTGCTTCGGTTTCGGCTGTTCCAGTCATCCCCGCGATTTTTTTATAAATTCGAAAATAATTCTGAAAAGTTATCGTTGCATGTGTTAGCGATTCTCGCTGGATTTTTACTGATTCTTTTGCCTCGACAGCTTGATGAATTCCATGGCTCCAGCGTCGCCCTTCCATCATTCTCCCTGTAAATTCATCTACAATTACGACCGCACCATTTTGAACAACGTAATCTTTGTCACGACGTTTTAAGTATTCTGAATCAAGTGCAGCTTCCAAATGTTGAGCCAATTTGGGATCTCCCCCAAAAATATTATCAATCCCTAATGTGTTTTCAATTTTTTCAATTCCGTTTTCTGTTAATGCGACATGCTTAGCTTTTTGATCTATTTGATAGTCTGCTTCTGGAGTTAACCCTCGGACAGCACGAGCAAAATGTTGATAAGTTGTACTTGCTTCTTCGGCTTGCCCACTAATGATTAAGGGGGTACGAGCTTCGTCAACAAGAATATTGTCGACTTCATCTACAATGACAAAATTAAGATTTCCTTGAATACGGCTTGCATTGTCTTTAGCCATATTGTCCCGCAAATAGTCAAAACCGAACTCATTGTTTGTGCCGTAGGTAATATCTGCTGCATAAGCCTCCCAACGTTCACATTCTCTGAGATTGGTGTAGGTATCGGGCACTTCATTAGGTGTAGGATCAAAAATATATTGAGCATGGTTTGTTTGGATGACACCTATTTTCATGCCTAGTGACGAGAAGACTGGACCATACCAAGTAGCGTCACGTCGGGCCAAATAGTCATTGACTGTCACAAGATGTGCTCCTTCTCCTGCCAATGCATTTAGGTAGAGGGGAGCGATTGCAGTTAAGGTTTTCCCTTCACCTGTTTTCATTTCTGCAATTTTTCCTTCGTGGAGCACAACGCCACCAAGCATTTGAACCGGATAAAGCTTCTGCCCCATTTTCCTCCATGCAGCTTCTCGGATTACTGCAAATGTTTCGGGTATAAGGTCATCCAGAGATTCATCACCAGCTAATCTTTGACGAAATTCTTCTGTTTTTGCGAATAAATCCTCGTCGTTTAAAGAGGCGATATCTTTGTAGTTTTCTTCTATTTGTTCAGTAATTCTGCGAAGACGAGAAAGTTCTTTTTCATTTGCATTACCTACAAGCTTATTGAGTAGACCTAGTTTTGCCATATATTCAGTTTAGCTGAACATCCGGGCCTGCAAAAATCATTTTTTAATCTACCAGTGCAGCAATAACTTCATCGATGACATCATTAGCCTTTTTTGCCATCTCTACATCATTGGCATCTTGTATCGGATGGGCAACAAAAACACGATGTACATTTGGTAGGCCTAAGGCTTGAGCTTGAGCTGTTGCTGCTTCTTGAAATTCTTCAGAAGCGATAAAAACAGCAGGTTTACCATTAAGTTCAAACCAAGTTGTGTCGTGCACACTGCACGTTGTACAAGAACCTCAGTCCGCTAACCCTTCGATCACAAAATCTGCTTCTGCAGCAATTGTTTTCCGTAGTTCAGTAGGTGCCGGTTTAGTGAAAGTGGGTTTTGTATAGCGCTTAATTTTCACGTCAGGTAACTGCTCAAGCAATTTAGACTCAAGTTGATCTAACAGGATGTTTCCTCGGGGCTTTGAAATATCTAGCAAAGCTACTGTGCCAGTAATCATTTCCGGTCGTTTTGCTAGATTACGCTTTAGTGGCACTCTTTCATCTGTGGGGTCAAGAATAATAGACATGGTAATCTCCTACTAGAGTATAACTATCTTGAATATGCTTTGCTTGCATTCGTTTTTGGCTGCTCAAGTAATCTAACATATGCCTACGGAAGGTAAGATGTCACAGAATTGGAATATTCGTACACTTTTTGTTGCTTTTGCTATGGTGATGGCCTTTGTTGTTTTGGGAGGATTGGCTTGGTTAATTTTTGACAAATTTGAGAAAAGTGATTTAGTTCAAACATTGAGTGTGGTCGCGACCGAAGAAGCCAAATCAACATCTGTACCAACGGAAACACCCGTAAAGCCTTTAAGAACAAGTATTCACGATGGATTAAATGTATCAGATTTGCCCCCTGGATTACCTGACGATACTGTTTTGGTCGGCTCAGCAGAAGTTGCAGATATTGTTTTCCTACTCCACCCTCCCCGGAGAATTGTTAAAGAATGGTATGTACCTGTGGTTTCTATGGGCGTAGGTATTGATGCACTAACTAGTGAAAGTTTGTTAAAAATTCTAAAGGGTTCAACAATAAATTGGTCTGAGGTTGGAGGTATATCTGGTCCTATTCGTGTGGTTACTGGTCCTTTTGATCAGCTTCAACCGATTAACGAATTGTTTAATTTCTTGGTAATTGACCAATTTAGTAGTTATGAAGAACTTTTTGAAACGATGTCTTTTCAGTCAGGAACAATTGCCTTGGTCCCTCTTGATCAGGTTGTTCCTTCAGTGACTGCTTTGGCGATTGATGGCGTGGATATAGTGCGCGGTTTTGGCGAATCAAGAGATTGGCAATTTGTGGATGCTGTTTTTGCTTTCCCGTTTACTGATCGAGGAAAACCTGCTGTTGAAAGATTGATGGATTCCCCTTTACCAGTAACTACCACTATTGTGATAACAGGTGATATTTTGCCTGTTAGGTGCTCTCTTACTGCACTGAAAGCTTCTGGTGATTGGGCATCAGCATTAAGAGGTAAGACAGGCGAGTATTTAGCGGCAGCAGATCTTACATTAGGTTCTTACGATGGCTCTATTCATGATTTAGGCGAACATTATGGCTGTGTTCCGGGAGTAAATCTGTCTTCTCCTCCTGAAGTCATTGAATTGTTAAAGTATGCCGGTTTTGATGAGTTAACACTTGCAACTAACCATGTTGGAGATTGTGGAATCAGTGCTCCTTGTGGTTTTCGTGCTTTATTAAGCACGATTAAGCATCTTGAAGATGCAGAAATCGAGATTGCGGGTGCAGGTTTGTCACTTGATCAGGCCTTTGCGCCAGTAATATTTACTGTTGGAGGGACAACTTTTGGTGTTTTAGCTTTTGATGATGTGGCCGCACAGAATTTTTCTGCGACTAGTGATAGTCCTGGGACAGCTCCTTTAGATGATGATTATAGCGATGAGATTGATTCAGGTAATCCGGCATATTTTGAGCCTGCCAGTGCTTTGAGCTTAAATAGATTTACAAAAATGATTGGCGATCTTTCTGAAGTGGTTGATGTCGTAATTGTGCAGGTACAAACCGGGACCGAGGATACTCACGATCCTTCAGGGCGTAGTATCAAGGCTCTTAGGGCTGCTCGTTCAGCCGGGGCTACGTTAATAATAGGTAACCAAGCACACCATGTACAAGCTATTGAGCCGTTACAAGAAGATGGATTTATTGCATACGCGCTTGGAAATTTTATCTTTGATCAAATTCATACCCCAGAGCATTCGCAAGGATATCTGTTAGAGGCGACTTTTTGGGGAGATAAACTAGCAAATTTAAGATTTTTACCGTATGAAATTAAAGATCGCTATCGTCCTGTTTTGGTTGATGGTAGTGTGCGTTTAAAGATTTTAAACGATGTTTTTGAGGCGACAAAAAGACTTTTGCCAGCAAATTAATTGAAGGAATTATGAAAATTTTTTTTGATTGTGATGAAACAATTATTACTTGGAATGTTCGACTTAGACCCGGAGTAAAGGAAGTAATTGGACGCTTAAAAGATGATGGGCATGAGATTTATTTGTGGAGTGGAAACGGCCCAAGGTGGGAAATTGTGCGGCGTTTTGAATTGCATGATTTGTTTCTAGATTGTTATTGGAAGCCTTTATACCGGCATCACGAAAGACTTGAGGAACTTGGGATTCCTTTTACGCCAGACTTTGTAATCGACGACCATCAGGAGGTGGTAGATGCTTTTGGGGGTGTTCGTATTGAAGTTCCTGCGCATGAGTTATCAAGTGATAGGGAATTGTGGCGAGTCTATGATGTTATTGAGCAGTACAGCCAGAATCTAGAAGGAAGTTAAATTTGTGCAGAATTTTAGGAACGAAATTGTTCTGTTGGCGGATTGTCATAATCAAGGTATGGAGGCCACAACGATTCTAATTCTTTCCGAATTGGGTCGTCATCTGGTAGATAACGATGAAATTGTGGTTCTACGTCTCTTCTAGGCCAATCTTTTGCAACTGTGTCTTTTTTAATTTTATCTTGCAGCATCATAAGTCCTGTCAATAATGATTCAGGCCTAGGAGGACAGCCCGGAATATAAACATCGACCGGGAGTAAGACATTTACGCCTGGGGTGACGCTGTAGGCGTAAGCAAAAGGTCCGCCCATAGTTGCGCATCCTCCCATTGCAATTGCCCATTTAGGTTCTGGCATTTGTAACCATACTCGACGTACAGCAGGTGCCATTTTCCAAGTTACAGTTCCAGGAACAATTAAAAGGTCTGCTTGTCTAGGCGAAGCACGAAAGATTTCTGCTCCAAATCGAGCAATATCATAGCGTGGCATAGCGGTTGCAATCATTTCCATTGCACAGCAAGCGAGTCCAAACATTGCAGGCCACAATGAAGAGCGTCGTGCCCAATTAAGTATTTGGTCTACGCTAGTTACAAGAATTTGTTGCATCAATTCCTGTTCCACATCAGTCGTTCCGACTAAAGGAAGTGGTTCATACACCTTTGTGGGATGTTCACTCATATATTTATCTATAACGACCTTGTGATTCTGTTTCGCCAACATGAATAGGCTCATCAATTACAAGATCTCCATTACGGATTTTGATGTTATACCCGCAATCTGGATTTGTGCATGTCCATGCTTTGTAGTGTATCGGTGCTCCTTGACTTCCAAAGTCTGAAAGAGGAACAAGATCCCCTTCGGAGCAGCGTCGACATTGTGGAAATGATTCCATTACCGCCATCCTCCACCTTCTGTGATTACAAAATGCTACCAGTGAAAGTGTTCTTTGTGCAATATTTTACCTTAATTTTTCGAAAATCTATTTGGCTATTGATTTTGTGACTCTACAATAGGAGTATGAATAATTCTTCTATTTGTGTTCTTGCTGGTGGTGTTGGGGCAGCTCGATTTTTGCAAGGCTTGGTTTGTGTTACTGAACCAAACAAGATTACTGTTATTTCAAATGTAGGAGATGATGTAGATCTTTACGGGTTACGTGTTTGTCCTGATATCGATATTGTGATTTATACACTAGCTGGTCTTGTGAATCCTGAACTCGGATGGGGTCTCTTTGATGATTCATTTACGGTTCTAAAGGCTTTGAAAAAATTTGGATATGAAGATTGGTTTAATCTTGGGGATCGAGATTTAGCTACGTCTATACATCGAACCCGCCTTCTAAGCGAAGGTGTTCCTTTGCACGAGGTTGTTAAGGATTTGGTCGCGAGTTTTTCTTTAGATCTAAATATTTTGCCGGCTACCAATCAGCGTATTTCTACGTTGATTGAAACTAAGAAAGGGATGCTTTCATTTCAAGATTATATGGTGCGTCTTCGTGGTACTCCTGAAGTTACTGGCGTTCGATTTTCTGAGATTGATCAAGCAGTTCCTGCGCCAGGGGTTTTAGAAGCAATTAACGATGCCAGTATGATAGTACTTGCTCCAAGTAATCCTTTTCTAAGCATAGAGCCAATACTTGCTGTTGCAGGGGTTCGTCATGCGATCGAATCTAGCGCAGCACCTGTTGTTGCTATTAGTCCAATAGTTGATGGAGCAGCTATCAAAGGTCCTGCTGCACGGCTGTTGCAGAGTTTAGGTCATGAGGTTTCAGCTTTAGGTGTAGCTCGAATCTATGCCAATCTTGTCGACTGTTTTTACTTAGATGAAGTAGATCGTGAGTTGGAAGCATCTATTGCTGCATTGGGGTTAAACACTCATGTGACCAATACAATTATGACTAGTCAAATTCAAAAAAGATCGCTTGCTCGCGAAGTAATTGAAAGCATTTCTTTTCCGCAGGCTGACAATAACTAAAAAACAGGATTTACGATAATGGCTTGTTCACGCTCAGGTCCAACTGAAATCAGATCAATAGGCACCCCAAGGAGCTCCTCTACTCGTAAGATGTAATCTTTTGCTTCTTTGGGTAGTTGATCGAAATCTCGAATTCCAGAGGTAGGTTGATTCCAGCCAGGTAATTCTTCATAAATAGGTTCAACATTCTGAAGCGCTCTGGCGCTTGCGGGTATGGTGTTTATAATCTCATCGTCTAATTTGTAAGCTGTACAAATTTTAATTGAAGGTAACCCATCTAGGACATCAAGCCGAGTTAATGCTGCCGCGGATAGAGTATTGAAGCGTACACTGTATTTTCCTGCAACTGCATCTAACCATCCGATCCTTCTCGGGCGACCTGTAGTGGTGCCATATTCACCGCGTCCTACCGCTTTGCCATGATCACGTAATTGATTCGCCAAATCACCAATTAATTCTGTTGGGAATGGTCCATTACCAACTCGAGTACAATAACTCTTAAATACGCCGATAACTCGTTCTACAGCTGTTGGGCCGATTCCTACACCGATTGTTGCACCTCCTGCTGTACTGCTTGGAACACTTGATGTCACGAACTCATATGTTCCATGATCAAGATCAAGTAATGCCCCTTGTGCTCCTTCCAATAAAACATATTCACCGGCCTGTAAGGCATCCGTTATGATACTTTGCGTGTCTTGGATAAAAGGCTTTAATTGGGCTCCATATTCACAATATTGTGAATATGTTTCTTCGAACTCAATTGGTTGACCGCCATAAACTTTTTCTATGAGCCTATTTTCATACTCAAGGACTGAAGTGATGCGAACTTTTAAGTGCTCGGTATCTAATAGATCTGCTATACGGATGCCCCGTCGTGCAACTTTGTCTGCAAAGCAAGGACCTACTCCTTTTCCTGTAGTGCCAATAGCAGAACTTCCGCGTAGCTTTTCGTCAAGACCATCAAGTAATCGATGCCAGGGCATAATTACTTGACACCGTTCACTTATTGACAGTTTCTGCGTTGAAATCCCACGTTTTTCTAGCTGGTTAATTTCGTTAAGTAAAACTGCAGGGTCTACGGCTACGCCATTTCCGATTATGCATGCTTTTGATGGATAAAATATTCCGGCAGGAACAAGGTTTAGTTGAAATTCACCTTTGTCATTGAGTATTGTGTGCCCGGCATTATTTCCCGCAGAGTAGCGGGCTATAACACGAGCTTTTCGGGCTAGCAGATCAATTACTCGTCCTTTTCCTTCATCACCCCACTGACTACCGATGACGACTATTGCAGGCATGGATAACCTCCTTTAGGATTTTTATGCAACCGATAGGGTACATCAATCAGCACTTTAGATGTACTAAATTCGGCTACTCTTCTACACAGTACAGTTCAATAGTATAAATTTTTTAGGAGGGAAGTTGGTATCTCAGTTACTGTTGGGCAAGAACTTCTTGTTCTTGAGTCAATGAAAATGGAAATTCCTGTGGAGTCGCCTGTTGATGGAAAGGTAGCAGAAATTTTAATTTCGGTTGAAGAAGGTGAAACGATACTTAGAATAGATGAAAGTTAAGTTGTAGGTCTTGTTTTTTCTAGATAAGTAGCCCATAGGAAGTCTCTTTTTGTTGCACCTTTGCGGTATCCCACTTGTCCACATATGAGCGGACCGCATAGTTGTGCGAGTAAATATCCTCCTCCGATCAAAACGAGGAATGCGAATCCGGGGTGACCGAGAAAGCCTGGGCCCCAGAGAACTAATATTAAAAATAGGCCTGCTGCTAGCATGAGTCCAAAAAGCGCCCCCGTATAAACCCAGATTGATTCAGTTCGTCGTTTAGCCTGATAAATTGATAAAACCTCTTTAGGCACTTTATCTGCAGGATTTGGATAATTTAAATTTTCGCAGAATGCACATTTTTCCTCTGTAGGATCTATACGACCGTAGCAAAAAGAACAAAAGGTTCCGTTATTAGGAACCTGATCTGAAAGTATTTCGTCCATTTTCATCTGTAATTTTTCAACATATGGAAAGGGACTTATATACCCGGCTGTTCCCAGTTGTTTTCTATTCATAAAGCATTAATTTTAAGTTTAAATAATCTTAACTGTTCCTTTTAATCCATCAATTTCTACTATTGCCCCATCAGGTATGCGGGAAGTTGCTGATTGTGTTCCTACGACGCAAGGGAGTCCAAATTCACGTGCTTCTATAGCAGCATGCGAGAGCATGCCACCTTGGTCAGTAATGATTGCCGCAGCTATAGGGAATAGGGGTATCCAAGGTGGGGAAGTAAACTGGCAAACTATGATTTCGCCCTCCTTAAAGTCATCTGCTTCCTCGAGACTTCTCAGTATACGTGCTTTTCCTCGCACAATTCCTGCATTAGCCCCTACACCTTTAAGTAGTAAAGGATCTTCTGGTTGTGTTATTTTTGCACCAAACATCATTTCCATTATTGGATTAGGACTAGGTGGGGCGGGTTCTCCTAAGTGAGGTGGTGGTATAAGCTTTTCCCAACTTTCCAACTCCTCTGAGCGCTCTTTTATGAGCTTACGTATTTGTTCACTGTTTTGATTTTTTACTAGGCCGACTAGTTCTCGGGTCTCTAAGAAAAAGATATCGTTTATTTTAGTTAGCAGTCCTGCTGTTACCATCTTGCTTCCTAAAGCTACGCATGGTTTTCGAAAGGCTCCCACACTATTAACTTGCCAGCGTGCACGTCCTTCTATGATCGAGATATAATCTTCGGCAGGTTCGAGAAGTTCTTTATATTTTTGTAATGTGGTTTTTTTTTCAAAATGTGCTTCCAAAGTGGCTCTTGCGAGGTCTCGATTTTTAAAAACTTTTTTACGAGATTCCTCAGCTTTATTACTTTTATTCTCAAAATATCGTGTAATCATTTTGAGTGCTTTCTCAGGCTCTTCGGACCAAGTAGGTTGGTGTGCCTCGAACCAATTTGTTGCTCCACGACCATACTCTTGCAAGTAGACATCAAGCTCTCTTAAAAAGCTTTCTCCCTCAGGTATGCTTTTAATTGTTGCATAATCACCTATTGAGACTGCATTTTTTAAGAGAGAATTCTCCTGTGCTTTTCTTGCTAGTTGGCTCAATAGTATTCCGGTAGATGCTGATGCGTTTTCCGAACCTTGCAATGCCTCCATAATTAAACGATCTGCATCATCGATCTTTTGTGCTGAACAAAATTGAATTAATTGGGCCAGTGCACTAACTGCACCCATTAAAGGTTGCATTGTGTAGGAAAAAGATAGTGCAGCTGCTTGCTTATACTCATCAATTTTTCCAGCAAGTTCATTTATTTCCATTGAATCGTAATCATGCTCATGCAACGAGGAACAAATTTTTTCACAATATTTTTGTGCGTGTAATTCCCAATTTTCACGCGCTGTTTGATGGGGGGGGGGGTC
>Ga0209402_10001604_pt1 | contig 24230 bp, 32 predicted proteins | sample ArcticOcean_MG_C_3_FD_187437 | JGI IMG/M metagenome (GOLD analysis project Ga0209402, IMG submission 187437) | Marine microbial communities from western Arctic Ocean - ArcticOcean_MG_CB8_126 (SPAdes) (version 2) | ecosystem: Environmental > Aquatic > Marine > Oceanic | place: Arctic Ocean... | reverse complement strand
ACTCAAAGTCATCCATAATTATCACACCACCATACGCCATTCTAGGCCAAAAGAATTGAAGGCCCGCTAACGTAGACTCATAAATGTCCGCATCCAAATGAACAAGAGAAAAAATGTTAAGCTCTAACCCATTTGTTGTGGCTGGAAACAGTCCTTTTCTAATCTCAATATTTGGATCATTGAGATATTCAAGAACATCGTCAACATCTTGAAACTCTCCTATGATGTCTGGTCGGTCTTTCTCTCCAACAAGGTCACTTGGCATACCTTCAAATGTATCAAAGGCATAGATTGTCCTGTCTGGGAAACAGGAAGCCATGAACTTCGTTATTCCCCCTTTATACACTCCAAGCTCTGCTACGCATCCCTCTGGCAACTCATCTTTAATCTGATATATGAAGCAAGATGTGAACCTTCCCTTTAGAGATTTGTTGCAGCAGTCTGTTTTTGCTGACATCTCTACAAAATCGTCATCAACAATCGCTTCGCCTAGCGGTTTGTCTTCTTCTGTCTTTCCACAGAATACGATCTTATACTTTTCCATTATTCCACCTGTGTGTTACAGCATCCTTCATATGACTTAACCCTGTCAGAGGCGGCCCACTCTTCTCTGAGTAGCCCATACATCACGCTATCAAGATATCGACCGCTTTGATAACAGGCTTGTCGCTTGACCCCTTCTCTAGTCATTGTGGCATCATCAAGCTTTAAGGCACTTACATTTGTTTCTAGAACTTCCCCGTAGACACGATTCATGTTTAGCATCTCAAAAGCAAAATCGATACCGGCATGCCAGCCCTTTACAGCTTTGCCAGATTTCCTGTGGGCCGGGTAAACATGTCCGCCAATTTGCAAGGATCGACTGTGACGATCAATATTGTAGAAAGTAGCAATGCCGAATGTTTTCATCGTATTGCCATCGGGAGCTAAGCCAACAAGAATCAAATCTGTTTCTGATTCATCTATCTTCTCAAACCACTTTAGTTGAGATTTCTGTGTAGGAATAAGAAAACCATGAGTATAAGCCCACGAACTTGCTTTAGACTTTGTCAAATCATCAAGGTCGCCTTCTACTAGTTTCCTGAACATGCAACCATCTTTATGTTTGTAAATTATTGGCGATGTCATATCGTCTCCAAATTTCTTTCCAATTAGTTAATGTAAAAGAGTTCAACTTCTCTAGAACATCTGGGTCTTCAAATAACTTCCATTCCCAAAGCCACTTCTTCCAATCAGGATTAGAACTAATGTGAAGAATGACCTCAGTAATTCCCGGCTTTAAAGTGTCAAGGAACATTAAGAATCTTTGTTTTTTCTCTTCAAAAGATTCTCCGCCCAACATAGACAATACATACATATCATCTACTCTGACACCACTGTATCCTCTGAATCCTTCTAGCCTTATTCCAAATGCTTTGAATCGCCTGTATGTAGACGGTTTAATGTCAGGGACAAGAATGGGAATATTTTTTATTCGAGCAAACTCAATATAAGTTCTGGCTATCTGCGGGACCATAAAAATGGACCCTTTATGACAATCTATATGTGTGGGAACGACACCCTTTTTAACCATGTATCTGAATTGAGCGTCTATCTGATCAGAGCAGTCAGGTTTTGTAGCATTAAAATGCAATCCTACATCGAAGTCATAATCTCTAATTTTAAACAAAAATTCATCTGGATATCCTTTTACTAGGATAGAGCAGGATTGAATTACTCCTTGATTTAAAGATTCAAAGATAGCGGTGTTAGTGAAGGAATCTAATCCTGCATCATCTGCATGGAGGATTAGAACTTTTTCATCCTCGAATCCTAATCCTTTGCCCCATGTTGCCTTACTCAATTGTTTCGTCCGGTCCATCATTCCAAATTTGATGCCAAACAGATTCTAAAGGTTCACCATCACCATTCCCGTCCTCGTATACATCAACATAAGTCGGCACACTCCCATCAATTCTCGTTGAGCTACCGGGGTGAAACACAGGTTGCCCATCAAGATTAATTTCCATGCAAGGGTTCACTTGATTAGTAGTCTCTGGTTCGGTAATTGCAAGATACTCCGCTGCCGAATCTTCAGATGGCAGCCAACTCAGGATATCATTAATTGCCTCTGTTGAAATAGGTGGTAATGGCCTACGAATAGGTTCCTCTGAAGTTCTAGGGATATTATTGCCAGAATTTGGAGCATGACGATAGGAATTATACATATTGGCTGTGCGACGGCGGACAGAGTTCCCTCGGGCGATATCAACTCTATCTGTCATATGATCAACGTTATCCACATTTCGCAATGCGACTCGATAAGCATCCCCTTGACCCGAATCCTGCATAACCAGTCGGGCTAAGGTGTCGTCGGAGTACCTGCGGTGAAAGTCATTTAAAGTTCTTTGAGCAGCACTCATTGGAACTTTCTTAGCTCGCTTTTTCTTAGAGGGATTACTGGATGGCTTTTGCTCATCCTTCAAGTCCGCAATAATTTTGCTTACCGCTTCTGAGGCTAAGTCTTTACTGCCATACCAACCTGCTTCGTAAGCTTTGGTCAATAACTTTTCTAATTTAGATTCTTCTAGATTCATTTTATTCCTTTAGATAATATGCCAGCCAACATAGTCAGTCATCTGTCTGATCTCATCAGGAACATCTGCTGATGGCAATTCGCCTGATTCTAACCGACTCTCGTCAACGACAACTGTTTCTGAAACATCCGCATTAGAAGGTGGGTCTGGCCATTGAAATTGATATTGTAATACTGCCGCTTGCCGATCGCCTTCAGTAATAGTTGACGGCGGCGTTGGCACAGGATTATTGAAAGCAAGACCTGAAATGGCATCTGCTTGTTCTAGCAACTCACCATGCATCAAACCAGAATTATCCATAGATGTTGCCGTCGGTCGGCGATGATATTGTGTTCTGTTTGCTCGGCCAGGCCCTCGGATGTCATTGGCAGGCCGATCATTGTTGACATAATACCCATTAGCTTCATTCACAAGCTCTTTAGTAAAAACGCCCTTAACTGTCTCAGAATCAATGTCTTCGACTGCTTTTACAGCAACAACTTCCGCCATATCCTTTGAGCCATACCAACCTTCTTCATAAACTTTTTTGAACAACTGAACTAATTCAGTTTTAGATATTGTTATATTTTCTTTCATTTTGCAGTCATTCCTTGAGGGAACTGAATGTCAGTAGCATGATTCACTACCCATGATACTTCGTGACTCACAGCTTGATAAGTTCGGGCTGCACTGGAGTAACCGTTTCCTGATTTCTTTATGCCCCCAAATCCTGAATGACTCTCTGCTGCAATGGACCCACCATTCCAGTAACACATCCCATAATCACATTCATCCCTGCACTGCCTTGCTGTAATGTGGTTATTGGTCAACACCCCTATGGCTAAGCCGTACTCAGTATCATTATAGATTCTGATTGCGTCTTCGACTGTATCAAAGGGAATCAAGGCAACATGAGGACCAAAAACTTCTTCTTTTAAATATGCTACATCTCTCCATTCTGTCCCATATACGAATGGCAAAGAATAATAACCTTCACCTTGGAATGAACCATCATTAAGAATCTCACTAGCATCGTCTCTACGAGCCATTTCATTAAATTGACCAACTCTATCAAGTTGTGCTTTGTTAATGAGTGGTCCATAAAAAGATTTGTCATCTGTATATGGTCCTGTCTTAATTCTGGTTACTCTTCGAGAAAACTCTGTACAAAACTGATCATAAATTGATCTTTGAACAATATGACGACTAGAGGAAACACATCGTTGTCCAGAGAGTTTGAATGAACTGGCAATGCAAGCATCCATTGCCATCTGTGCTCCATCGGCCCAGATATCTTCAAAGACAAGACAGGCAGATTTGCTACCCATTTCGCAGCTACATGTTTTGTTCCATGTGCTTGCACAATGCATTCTGATCTTTCTTCCCACATCAGCAGAGCCGGTGAAAAGAATTACATTAACATCATTGTGAACTAGGGCTTCTCCTGCTTCGCCGTCACCATGCACAAGATTAAATACGCCGGGCGGCACTCCTGCTTCATTGTAGACTTCAGTTACAATCTGAGCACACATAGGGGTATCTTCAGAAGGTTTCCACACAATCGTATTGCCCTCTACAAGGGCTGGTGCGGCATTCCAGAAGCCAGCAATGGCAACGGGGAAGTTCCACGGGCTGACGATGGCTACGACGCCTACAGGCTTCCTCAGCATGTATGCATCTTTATCTGCCAACTCAGAGGCGATCATTTCTCCGCAAGGCTGCTTGGCACATCCCCACGCATATTCCGCCATATGGAGAGCTTCATTAACCTCAGCCACAGACTCATTATAATTTTTGCCTGTCTCAATTGAAATAGCTTCACACAATCTGTCGAAGTATTTGCCTTCGACAAGTTGGGCTACTTTCTTGAGAAGTTCTCCACGGTTAACACGAGAAACTTTCCGCCATGTCTGGAAGGCTTGCCGTGCATCTTTGACTGCCGTATCAACTTCCTGTTGAGAACTTTGGGGAAAACTCCCAATAGGCTTTTCAGTAGCAGGATTTAAGCTTTCAAAATCCTTACGATGATCGGTCCAAACACCGTTAATATAATTCTTGCCCGCATATAATTCTGACATATTTGTTCCTTTAATTCAATTGGTCATATCACTATACCCAATAACTTATAAAATAGCAATGCTCGTCTTTTTCTCCCAACAAGATAGGGCAATACAACCCCATCTTGATGAACATCATGTCTACTTCTGTTTTAATCCTACCGGAGTTCGCTGAGACTTTTCTTCCATCTTCATTAACATAGGAAGCTCGTATCCAATCTCCTTTTGGGTATGCAATTCCCGGCACCAATATCCGATAATGATCGAAAATGGGTTTCCCATTAGCCGCAGGGAAACTTTCCAGATAATTCACAATTTTCTGCATATCATCAGATATGCAATTTTTCTCTTTTAATTCCGCAATTGTGTAACTTCTTGGCTCGTAATTAAACCAAGAATAATCAATATCTCTGCTCCCCTCTTCAACACAGAAATCAGCATGATCCTTGAAGAACGCTCTAGGGATCAAGATATTATAGATGGATCGATATCCTGATTGTTTGATTTCAAATCCGTGAATCTTCGCTAAGATCACGGCAGCGTGAGTCATCGGGATGCGATTAAACCCGAAATAGGTTTCTTTGGTTTGTGTCTGAAAGTTCTCAATGTCTCTTTCAATTCCATTTGCTAAATCTTCACAACCCATTCTATTGAATCTATCGAGTTCACGTTGGGCCTCTTCAATCTCACTCTTCCAAACTTCTGTGTTCCGAGTATAATTTACAAAAGTATCACCATGAGAACTCCAAATATCGTGCCCTTTCTTTTCGATAATGCCCACATTAATTGTTTGCATTCTCTTGGTAGCACGAATCTTGTCTCTGTCTTTGCGGTCTTTAACAAACCGGACATGCAGTTGATTGTTCTCGGGGGAATCGAGTGACCGTTCTATATTCCTGTAGGCTGATCCTCTCTGAAGCATTTTTTTAATGCGAGTGAAAAGAAGAGGTTCATTGTCCTTGGCAAAAGCGGCTAGTCCTAGTAAGGCACAGCAATCTGCTGAGAAATCGCCAGACACAAGTTGCCCATCAAATAATTCCTTTAGGGCCGAATGTTCAATATCGATAGACTTAGCAAACCCCATTAACCTTGTGGCTAATTTTTCTCCCAAAGCAGCATTTGCCACATCTTGATCATACCCTTTGATCTTATGGAGAACGCTATCTTTAAAATCAGGAATTTCGATTGATTGAGGGCCATCAAAAGAAAGGCATTTTTCCTGCACTTTTTCGACTTCATCTTTCAATGGGTCAAAAAGCAATTTTTGAATAGACAAGCTACTTTTCCTTTTTTTTCCGTTCAATGCGACAGTTAATCGTATTGCCCTGTAACTTAGGTTCCATGTCCATCGCAGCCACATCTTCCAGCTTAGACATGAAGTTTTTGATAACTTCAAAGCCCACATCCTTGTGAGCATTCTGTCTTCTTTTGAACCTTAGCGTAATCTGGACCTTCATTCCCTCGTCTAGGAATCCTCGTGCCTTATTTGCTTTGGTAGCTAAGTCGCCATCGCCAATAACTGGACTTAATTGGACGATCTTAATTTTGGTAGATTTCGCCGATGTGATTACTTCTTTGTTCTTGCTCTTGCTCTTTTTCTGCTGTTCGTACCTGAACTTGCCATAGTCCATAATGGAACACACAGGGGGACTTACATCCGGGGAGACTTCAACTAAATCTAGCTCTCTTTCAAAAGCTAAGGCTTTGGCCTTATATGACTCCATTATTCCCATGTTCACACCATCATTGATTAGGCGAACCTTGGGAGCAGTTATCTCTTGATTGATCCGTGCCAGTTTTGTGTCCTTATGATCTTTGTATTTTTTAACCATTACAATCCTTCGATAAAAGCACTATGTGATCTCCTCATCCAGTAGGGTTAGAATTTTTTGGTTGTTCTCTTTCACAGATTGCAGAAGAGTTTTTGTGTGGAAAAACCTAGCGTCTTGACCTTCCTCGTCAACAACAACCACTTCGCCAAATGGACCAGCCTCAATTTCCACAAACAAGAGAGCCGCTTCCTCGGGCGTGTCAAGATGGCGATACGTCTTTTCAGTGTTGCCGCTTGCTACAAAGTGCATCCATTAAATCCTTTCTGACAACCCCGCCGTTAGACGTTGTAACGCTGAAGAAACGTCTTTAGGTTGGACGATCACATTTAATACAGATGGCTCTTTTAAGTCAAGAGCAGTTGTCACAGCGGCATCTAATTCGGCCTCTGTGGTAATCTTGAATCCTTGAATGCCCCCGAACAACGATCCAACATTGTGGTAATCCCAATCTCTGATGTCATTGAATGGGCCATCCAGCAAGAATCGTTCAGTGGTGTATCCGCCATTATTTAACACAAAGATGATAGGGTTTAACCCACGTCCAACAATTGTGCTGATCTCAGACACGCTCATCTGGAACGCTCCATCCCCCACCAAGACAATTGGTCTGGTGTTAGGCAAAGCTGTCTGCACACCTAAAGCTGCTGGGATAGCGAACCCCATACTGGTGTAGAAGGCATTACCTAAGAAGTGGTTTGCATGGTGAACCGTAAGATCGCTGGCACCAAAAATGGAATCTCCGATGTCCGCACATACAGCCATATTCTTGTCTAAGATCGAATTGATTTTGTGGAAAAATCTGGCTGTTGTGATTTCTGTATCTTCTTCAGGAACAAAGGTAAAGCTCTCTGGGACAGACACTCTTTGTTTAAATGTATGAGGTTGCAATCTAGTGCTAAGCAATGCTTGGCAAAATTCATCAAACCTTACATTGTCGTAAGAGTGAGCTTTAACCTTCAGCCCATCAATGGTTGCATTGATTGTGTGGTTTCTGGAAAAAGCGGGTGGCTTAAATGCCAAGGTCATGTCTGTCAACATGACTCCCAACATAATTAGACAATCAGAGTTTTCCACTAAGTTGCTGGTATGGTCATGGCTGGCTGCACCAGAATAAACCCCTCCAAAAAGAGGGTCTCTTTCATTGATAACAGACTTACTGAGCAATGTTGTAACAATAGGAATGTTTGCATGTTCTGCAAACATCATCAACTCTTTGCCCAAGTTAAATCGAGACAACTCTACGCCTGCCATGATCACAGGGTTTTGAGCTTCTTCGATTAGTGCCACTACCTCTTCTAACGCTTCCTGTAAACTTTGGGGGTCGCTGGGTTTGGCTTCAGGTGTGCCTTGTTTGTAAACGTCATAGGTGAGAGACATTTTTGCTATGTCTCTTGGCATTTCGATGTAAACAGGTCTTTTGTAGGTATGCATTGATTCGATCACTCGATCAATTTCATATCCTGCTGTAGCTGGGTCTGTTAGGACTGCTTGATCGCATGTCCAGCGTTCAAAGACTTCTTTCTGCGACTCGAATGGACCAACCATGTGATGAAGAAGCATATTTTCTTCACGTTCATTGAGGCCGGGAGAGCCAGAGATTACAATTAACGGACTTCTTTCTGAGTAGGCACAAGCAACGGCATTTGCGATCTTCAAGGCACCTACATTATAGGTGACCATCACACAACCTACGCCTGCTACACGAGCATATGCGTCTGCTGCAAATCCTGCATGGTTTTCATCGGTCGAACCAATCACATCAATTGATTCGCTCTGACAGAATTTGGAATAAAGATCAAGAACGTAATCACCGGGGACACCAAAGATATGTTTGATGCCTGTGTTTTCTACTCTTTCGACTAAGAAATCAGAAACTTGCATATAAATCCCTCCCTAAAATTTAACCCGGCGTAACAGAATCAACGATTTGTATGAGAAACCCTTCACTCTCAGATGGGAATCTCCTCACCCATTCTACTCCTACGCCTAAATTGCATCCGTAATCTGCTGGGACATTACCAGAACCAACAAAACTTGGTATTATCGATGCCGTGTTAATTCCAGCCGTCGTCAATACTATATTGCCACTTGAAGTGTAACAAAGATTGTCATCAGAGGGAATACCTGTTCTGCTCAAATAAACAGAACCATCATCATGAGCCGTCCCAGTGTAATAATTTTCATCAACTTGCTGATGTTTCGCTCCAGACCAAACCTCGCTTGGGGCTGGCAAACGATATTCATCATTTGTAGAATCGTAAGAAAGAAGCATAGAACTGTCTGTCGTCGCAGTTCCAGTGAAGAAAAATCCTCCTGTCTCTGTATGAGTGGGGCCACACCATTTGTTGCCGGGACTATACAGAACCAAGTCTATCATCTTGAGCAATTTGAACTCAAGCCAAAAACAACCCGGCAGACAAACATCGTTTGAATTCCATTCATACACCAGAAAACTCTGGGTCAAAACGTCTTTATCTGTTGTGCCATCAGTCTGTTCTACATCTTCTAAGATGGTCTCAGTGACAGCCGCAGAATCTAACGTCCTGAATATCCTTAACTTCGATCCTCTGATCCACGCTGAAGCAGTTGTGGCGTTGTAGCCTCTTTGAACTTGAACAAGTTTGTTTTTTTCATCAAAACCTATTACTAGCATGTGTTCAGGCAATCTTGCCCTGCTCATTATTATAATGTCGCCCACCATTATCTGCTCAAAGCCAATATCTCCAGCCAATCTAAAGTAGGTAATTGAATTGTCAATTGCTTTCTTCAGTTTAGCGTTTGCCCACATATTGGCTTCTAAAACCAGTCCTCTAAGATCAACGGGACCGTCACAGTCATCTAGTTTGATCTTAAAAGCCGGTTGTGTATCGTGTCTTTTAATCAAAAAATCTGGACATACACCATCTGGGCATCCATGTTTATCGGAACACGACGTACTACCGCCACATCCCTGTGTATTAGAGTTAAAAGAACTGCTTGGTTGTCTTAATAAGTTTCGTAATCCTGACATGTAAGTATATAGGATTACTATTTATCTTTCACCCACGACTTAATTCGTGTTTCTGCATCATCGGTCATTTTGATCTTGCCCTTGTGATCTCTTTCTGTAACGGTCTGAGGGCATAAATTATATCGATATGCTGTAAACCAGCCTTCTCGATCCATAACCAAAACACCTACATCTATCTTGTCTTCTTTGAGGGCGTCTGCAACTTCTTTTTCTGATATCTTCTTAATTTCTGTCAAGGTATTTGCTTCTGAAAAGTGCCTATACATCGAGAGTTCTTTTGCATCCTGTATAGCTGCTATAAAGCGATTTTTATAAACTGGAGGGCCAATCTCACTCTCTTTAAGTTTTTTCTTTGGCTTTTTTACAACTTCTTCTTCCACTTCCTCGACAGGCTTTTTAGATACTTTTCTGATTTTAGACATATTAAACTCTACTTAAAAAGCCCAATAGCCTCAAACTTCGAAATCTGATCCCTCATCCAATTAAGATTTCCTTTATATTCTTCAAGGGTAATCTTGCTCAATGTCGATAATTTCTGAGCTGCGTCAAACTCTTTTGTAGACATTTCTGCCTCAAGTCCCATTTTGTCATGCAATGGGAACCAAATTACTTTTTCCAACTTAGCTCTGACAATCGCTCTCATGCATCTTTTGGTAGGATGAGACGTGACATACATTACCGGCTCCTCTAAAGCCAGACGACTGGAATCTGCTGCCCAAAGAGCATTTGGGATAGCTCTTTCGACATAGTCTACTCGCTCTACTCTTTCCCAACTAAAGTCGTCGGTCTTAATCAATTCGGGGATGCCGTTTGGCTCTGCGGAAATGATATGACCACTACTGTTAACAATTACCGCTCCCTCTTGTCTGTACGGGTCTCTGGACCTTGTGGCAGTCCAAAACGCCAAGCTCATGAAATAGTCATCCAAATTAACTGTTTCTCTTGGCAGTTTCTTCTTCTTATTCGCCATTAAAAACTCCGGTGCATTGAATGTAGGAATGATTGTAAGATTCTTCCGGGTAATTTTTCTTGAACTCGTCGAAAAGTTCTTTGCATTGAGGAGAAATCCTATTTTCGATAATAGACAAGGATAATGGCATATCAGCAGCCCAGCCTTCAATGCCTTTCATTCTCGCCCTATAGCCTATTGGGAATCTGCCCAAATGCAAAAACCCTGCACAATCAACCAAAAACTGATCAGTTGCTAAGTCATAGCACCAACTGCCCAAGGGTTTTGTTTTTTTGCAGGGGATTCTCTTACAATTATTTCGTCTGCCATTGGCAGCATAGGCAATCACATAAGCCTCAACAGGGTATCCTGTTGGCTCAAGGATCAAGCTCTCTTTGATTGCCGCTGTATCCTCTTCGACTTTTTCATCAGTCATTAGGTTGTCCACAACTTCCTGCCTTGAGTTTGTTTTAGGTGAGTGGTCAAAAAAATCTACCGTAATTTGTTGTGTATCAAACGATGTTTTCGTAGTAGTCCAAGGCGAGGGCATAGGCATTGTAGATATCTTTCAAGAATAAAATCAAGACACATCAGTGTGTCCATAGTAAAGATATACTAACAACATGACTTGCAGAATGCAAATGGAAAAGCAAATAATGTGTGCCCAAGTTCGCTTGTACAGAAACAGAAAAAAGAGAACTCCTAACGCTACTGTTGTGCCTATGATTTTACACATCATGAACAAGGCGATAGAGCCGCCATCTAGTTCAATCAGCCAGCGTCCTAAAGGGTTTTTCTCATGTTCGTAGAGACATTCTTGGAGTCGAATGGACCAGTAGCAGTCGATGGCGGAGATGATTCCGATGATGAGCCAATTGATGGCAAAGATGATTCCGAGTCCTCTTCCTTGTCCTTCAGATCGTCCTTGTTGGAGACACCTTTCTTTGATTTGCATTTATCATCTTCCTTCTGATTTTCATCGTCAGAATCCAATTTTTCATCATCATCATCATCTTTATTTTTCTTTTTGGATGCATCTTTCAGTTGATCCTCGTCCTGTTTCAGCCCATCTAATTTATCAAGGAGCGAATCAAGTTCAGGATTTACATAATGAGATTTTGTCTCATTTACTTTTTTTTTTCTTTTTCTTTTTCTTTTTGCTGATAAAAGTTGATCTGCTATGTGTGGATGCATCGGCAATTGGCGGCTTTAGGCCATTATCTGCATCTTGCCTCAACCTTGTGAATGCAGATGATTCATCCTGTCGTGCAATCCATGTTAAAAAGTCAGGTAATCTCATATTTAATCCTAATGCTTAATAAGAACTTCTTCCTTATGTAGCGATTTGGATTCATTTTATGTATCGAGATTCTGTCTCATCCCTTAATTGAGTCAACCAAGGAATAAAGGGCGTTCCCCCTGTTCCAGTAGGATCGTCAACTTTCTTTTGGATGTAGTTGATAGCAAACTCAAGATGCAGACTTCTAAACTTTAAAAGCTCTTCCAAACAGCTATTATAAAGTTCTTTACAGCCCACATGTGTCTTCGCCATCTCCCGGAAAGTGCCCACCTGACCAGCGACATTAATGGATTCCAAGTCTCTCAGGAACTCCCGATGTTCTTTAGGCATATACTTCTGCATATCCCTCAAATGAGTCGTTAGAATTGAATCTGTGTGCTCTACCTTGAGGGCCGCAACATATGCAGGAACAATAGAACTCTGAGCACCTGTCTCTCCACGGAGCGTCATCTCTGTGGCTCCTTCGAACTTGACCTTATCAAATCCAAAGATAAAAGGTCTAACTGCTTTGAAGTAAAAATTCTCACTACACTGCTCAGGCATGCGAGTCATTGTGATATTCATCATCCGAAGACTAGCATACATTTTTCGGAGCATGCTCTCATATTTAGATGATTCACAATGTTCTATCAGGGATGGAGGATTATCTTTGAAGTAACTATCCCTGTATCCCTTGATAGCTCCAATGCCATCTGCTGCACGAGCTTCAATATCGACATGAATAAGAATAAACCAATCCTCATCAGTCTTATTGCTCTTGGTGAAATTCTGTTGAAGTTCTATGTTCTCCAATACAATTGGTCTGCTAATTTCTTTTCGTCGCCAATTGTTGAGGGCATAACAAGAATAAGAAAGGATCGGCTCTCGATCCAACTTTCTAGCCAACTCCATTAAGGGGCCAGCAATTTCCTTCGGCAAACGAGTGGCCGTTGTTTCATGCAATGCGTGAACATAAGAAGAAGCCATATAGCAATAATGCTTAAACAACTTCTCTAAGAATTCAACACTGTAGTCTTGTAAGTTATAGGGATAGCTGCGTAGGAAACTAACGACTTCCTCTCTATACTTCCTCTCTTCAATTAGATGAGGAATGGATTCCATAAAGGTGTCCAAAGAAGAGAAGAAAGCATCCACTGGTTCCCAGAACTTAATTGGTGTGCCGTCGAAATCTCTCTTGGTCGAATTTAGAGGATCATTTTCAGGTAAAAAACCTTTGTCTTTAATTTCCCACATATTCTCTCCACTTTCCTGCGTTGATTATTTCTAACGCCTTAAAGTTAAATGTTTTTTTTGCTTCTTGAACGGCATCCTCTAACTTTAGAAACTTATCCTCTAGCCTGTAGAGATGTCTCTCAGAACAATGAATGCCAGTATGATCCGGGAATGAACTCTTATTCTTAAACTTTAAGTAATACTTCAAAAAATGCAATTGAACTTCAGTTTTGAAGTATTTTAAAAGATACCCTCTCTCTGGGGGAATCTCATAATCAAAATAATTTCCGGCCAAAAACTCTAATTCCAAATTCTCCATTTATTCATACCATAACAATATTGCAAGTTCATTAAAGTGATGCCAATAGCAAAATTCTTGGGAACGCCTGCACGAGCAGACTCCTTCAACAATTCATTCAGCAGCTTAACTTCCCAATCAATAAGATCACTTTTATAGCCCTCTGGGGGTTCATTATTACTCAAAATTTCATGGAGCAAACACAACCCTTCCACAAAATTAGAAGCAGGCGTGTAATTTAAAATGTTGGCGAGATGTTCCTTTTTGAGCAACTCTTTACGAGAAATTCGACCACCAGACTCATATTCTTTATCCTCAAAAAATTTCAGCATACAAGTAACAGCAAGGTCTTTAATATCAATCTGAGATACATGAGACAACTCATCAACAACTTCGTCAGCAAAATCCATTTGAATTATTCCTTTGCAACAGTTAATAGATCACATTATCAATAATATATACCTCTAAACGATATGTCAAGGAGGAACTTATGAAGAATATTATTGCTATGATCGCCTTGTCTTTATCTTTGGTTGGATGTGGCAACTTGTCTCCACAGCAAGACCAACTAATCGAAAACCAAGGTGGGGAGATCGAAGAGTTGAAAAACATCCAAAATGGGATAAATTCAGAAATAGGTAAACTACATCAAGACTCAGAAATTACAAATTCCACACTAAAAGAAGTGCAAACAGGAATGGTGAATTTCAACGCAAAACTTTCATCTAATGAAAATAGTGGAGTTCAAATTTTACAAGGTGACGGAGCATTGATTCTAATCTTTGCTATCGCTGTAGTCGGAATGCTGTTGTTCCACTACCGGAGCTTATCTAAAAAGCATGAGAAAGCTGCTGATTTGCTTGCCCAACAAATCACCAATCGAGGCGATCCCTACTTAGAAGACATTGTGTTTGCGGCTGCTATGCACACAGATGTTGAGAAAGAAGTGTACCACTTAATTACCAAACATCAAAAGAAGAAGCAACAATAAAGCAGTGCATGAACAAAGATGAGCACAGAAAAGAGAGAGTGTTGTCAAAAACACTCTCTCTTCTTTTTTATTTAAAAAATAAAATATGTAATTGAATACAGCCCAAAATAACATCTCAAGTATCAACATCATATCCTTGCAACAGATCAGTTAGAGGCAGAAAACCAGAACAATTGTCTCCAATCGGTTCGTGCTGCCTGTTAAGATCAAGTCCTTGTGCTTTTTTCTCAGCAATGAATTTATCAACCTCAATGTTGATGTCCTTCTTATCTGGAGAAAGCTTTTTGCAAAAATGCTTATTCCAATCTGCATCGTCTTGCTCCAAGAATCTGCACTGCTTGTGTCCGCCATAGTATAAACATACATCTTTCAGTTGAGCTTCGCTTAACATAATCTTATCCTATACTAAGGTCAGAGTTTTTAAATATCAATCCGCAAAATTTTACAAAAGTTTCTTCGTCTAAATCCCATTTCATGCGATTTGCAATCTTGTGAACCCATTGAACATTATCTTTAGTGTACCCTTTAGAAGGGTCAATCTGAAATTACCAAATAAAAACTTCCTTGCCTTTATCGCTTATAAGAATTCCTTCGCTATGCTCAATTTCATGTTGAAATACCACCCCCTGATCTTCTGCGTGTATATAAGCAGAAAAATCTTCAACTGTCAATCCCGATTCAGCAACTAGCTTCTTGCCGGTCACTTTGACAATTAAGCTTCTAGTCATTTCGAATTTTCTAAACTCTCCAGAATCGTCCTTAAGCGACAGGCAGCCTTCAATAGACGTTACCTTATCCTCTCCAACAGGCTCATAGGTGCAATTTAAAAAATGCTCAAATTTGCCATTTGTTTTGATTATAAACAATCGCCAAGGGATACCGACCTGAACAGCATTCAGGCCGATACCATTATTCTCATCGCATACTGCTTCCATTTGCTTGCAAATTCTATAGGCAAGCATTTGCTCTTGTTTGTCATCCACCAAAACTTTCTTGATGTCTAACAACTCAGGAATGTCTTCGACTTGCACGATTTCCATAAGATTCCTCCTCAAGAGAGCTTGTCAATAATGCCATTTTTTCTAGATTCTAGCCATGCGGATAGTTGCTCTCTGTCGCCTTTTAGCTCCACAGGAATTTTCAGTACGACCGGGATGATTGTGTCATCATCAATGATAAAACGGTCAATTAATTCTCTGACACACATTGAGTTGGAGATTCCCTTACGTTTTGCATATGCCCGCAACCTATCCTGTAACTCAGGCTCAATAGCGAAACTCATAATCTTACCCATAGCTTATACCTCATTTTAGTTATTTTCTTTTTTTTGATCGTGGAACCAATCCGTTAGCCCTTGTGCTTTGTTCTTGTCTCTCTTTCCGTGCTTTCGACTCAGCCTCTCTTTTCTTCTTTCTCTTCTTCTCAGATTTACTTATGAAAAATTCATGCTCTTTATAGTCGTGCATAATATTCGCTTCATTGCACCTACGCTTAAACACATGAAGCATTTCCTTGAATTCTTCCTCTGGCGACTTGTGCTTAGCCGGTCGTAAATCTACTCTTGCTCGTACGATGTTAGCCATTATAAAATCCTTCTTTCATCAGGTCTTTTTTTTATAAATTTTACGCCCTTTTTCTGGGCTTGTCTCTTTCGTACCTTATTATAAGGCACAATCTTATTAATTTCTGAAGTTATACTTTGTTTTTTATCTGTTAATTGTAAATCTTTAATGTTTTTCACGATGATATCGAATAAATTAGTATCCCAGTTTATGCCATTCAATGTATGCGTAGAAAAAGAGAATATGTTCTTTCTTTCTATTTCCCCGCAGATATCCTCTGTTTCGTAATCTTTACCTTCCACATAGCATCGTCGTTCATTGACAGACACATAAGGACATCTAGCTGCAATAGCTAATTTGTCGATATCTGAAAATACATTCAAAATACATCCGATTTGATGGAAAGCACATAAGGTGTGCGACATGTTGTCCGATGTAATATATAAACACTTGTCTCCAAACTCTGAAGAGAGATTATATGTGAAATTATCCATATAAAGCACGGGAATCATGCCTTCACTCATCAGCCTCCCGATCAACTCTGACCAGAAATTAGGACTTACATTGAGCTTATCAATCTTCCCTTTTTGCCAACTTTTAACATTCCTTACTGGATAAACAACTACTTTCTCTCCTGATCTCTTTAAGCCTTCCTTAAAGTTCTCAGAAAGAATCGAATTAGAAGGAATTGCTGGCAAAAACAAACTTATATCTTCCGCTGTCTTCTCTTTCCCTATTTCTGAGCTTTCTACAAGATCGAACCAATTTCTCAAATTTCTTAAGCTCAATGCGTAAACATCTGAATTATTGTAATCACTTACAGCATTTGATGCAAGTTTGGATATATTCGATTCTTTAATAGACCAGTATTCATCCACATATGGAAACAACCCTTGGCAACCGGGCCAAGACCCCATAATCAAATATTTCGAAGAACGGCTTTCTTTGTAAGGCTTCAAAAACATAGAACTTAGCAGGAACATAGATTTCAAATCTCCCAAGAAAGGGAGGAATATAACATTAGCATGAGTTGTAGGCACATTGTTATCTGTGTAGACATCTCTACTGAAGCCACATTGCTCTGCTGCTCTTTTTAAGTAACTTTGATCCATTAAGACTCCTCAATCAAATTATACTGATCTAACTTCATGAGCAAATCAGCCGTTAAGTTGTTGTCAACCATCCCAATAGTATCGTTGAAATTTCCATCTTCTACTTCTAGTAGCGTCTTGTCAAAAAGCTTGATTGCCTCTTTTGGATTATCTCTAACCTTCTGAAAATCACACAAGACTATTTTCTTATCCCCAAAATTGGTGAGCTTTTGTCTGACTCCCTCTTGTCCTACGCCGTAGATTTGATCAGGAGTTTCAAAAAGAAGCCAAGGAACTCCCATGATGCCTGCTAGACGTGTAGACGCTGTCCAAAACTGAACAGTGAATTCGCAATGGGATATGATTGCAAGTGTCTTCTCTAAATCCCGACTCTCTTCCATGCGAGAAAAGTCAGTGATGTGATCAACAGGACAAGGCAAGGTTGATTGCCTTTCTCCCAACCAAATGGGGGTGTATCCCCTTGCTTCTAACTTCTCGATTACATCAACATAAAACTCTGGAGTCAAATTCCGACCATACATCTTTCGCCCTCTTGCAAAGACGGCTACCGGACGTTCTCCCACCATCTCTTTTGCCCACAACATCTTTTCTTTAGATGGTTGAGGAATTCTTACCGCTGTTCTTTTACTTACATCTGGTTCGCTAAACAAAGAGTGAACGAACTCATTTTCTTCATTGCATTTAGGGCAAGCTGCAAGCCACGTCCAACTTGCACCATACCAATTACACTTTGGACAAAAGTTGGCTACCGCTATATTTCCCAAATACTTAGTAGGCGACAGCTTTCCAGTTTGTTTAAGCTTCTTTTCTATTTTATGTAAATTCTTACCGATATAGCCAAAAGCCACAGCATTGTCTCGGAGATGTTGGTATTCCTCTTTGATCTCCCAGAACTCGTCCACCAGATGCTTGTAGAGGTACTCTCTGCCATGCCAGCCCACAGCTATGGTGTAGTCTCCCGGACGCTTCTGGAGCAGTCTGGGGATGCAATACATGCTTCCAATGATCTCGCAACCAAACTCAGAGAAACATCCAATTATAAGGATATTCTTCCTGTGCTCTGGCTTAGGACGATTATTGAACTTATGGACTATGAACTCCACGTTATCCAAAGGCTCATCAATTTTGACCTTGGATTCAAACTTATGGAATTTAAAGAGTTTCTTCATAAGCTAATATAGTATCTCATTAATAAGATTTATTAACCTCTTCTGGAACCGACTTTAGAGAGTGTGATGAGATTGCCACACTTGGGGCATTTATAGATTCTCTTCCCACAGCAAGCTGGGTGCTCTTTGTGGCCTGCTAAATCAGATTTCAACCCTGTGCTTAAAAAATTATAAGGACAGCGTTTACAGTTTAACTGGTATTTTTTAGGTAGGTTGTCTTCTTTTGCCATACCCTATAGTAGTGATTCGTAATGTTTTTGAGTACACAAAATTGTAACCACAACCAAAACAATATATGTCAGAGAAATTACTCGCTCCCTTCCGATATCCCCAAATATTGGTTTTGTAATCATTTCAGTAAAGGTTTGATCATCTAACGATTCATCAATATGCGTCAAAGGACATCCATTGAATGTGAACCAGACGCAAATCAAACCTAGTGGTATCCAACGAACAACATACATTGTATCGACTGGCCAACACGGCAAAGATATGAAAAAGACTAAAAATATAAAGTGAATAATTGATGCAAGGTTCATAGAAATATCTATGGAATAGACACGAAAAAAGGGACACTCAGAAACGAGTGTCCCTTTCCAGTCTGCATGGTCACCGGGAAATAAGCTACTTCTTCAGTACCCGCAAGATTCGATTTCTCTCTTTTTTCGCAATGAGTTGCCAAGTTTCTTCCTTGGTTTCTTCGTCTTCTTCGGGCAAGAAGGCTAATCCACCAAGAGCATAGGTATAACGACCTTTCCCTTGCTTTCCGCCTCCGGTCCCATGTTTTCCGCCAAGCTTCTTGCAAAGCTCTTTAACGGTTACAGAGGCATTTGTGGAACGAACACAACCCACCAAAGTGTCTTCGCCTATTACGGCAAAAGCAATTGCTGTATGCACTGTATCCCATTGGACCATTTCATCAGCCTGATCAGCCAACAAATCCCAATGTTTTGTGGGCAAGTTTCCCATGCCCACGATGCAATAGCCTTCCTCATCATAATGAGCTTCCTCAGCAGCTTGAGCCTTGGCAATAATCCAAAACTTAGGCCGCTTGAAAAAGACTATCTGTTTGAGAACATTAACATCTCGACAATCACATAAAGCCTTGAAAGCATCTGTTTCATGCTCAGTTGTATCTGGCGAAAGCATATTCTCTGTATCAGTCATGATGCCCACAATTAGAGCAGTCGCAACTTTCTTATCATAATCAATATCATCATTAAACGCAAGATCACTTTTTTCGACCAATCTGAAAATTGTGCCCGCACAACTTCCTGCTTTCAAGTTAATGGTGACACCATTGAAATTACTATTTGGAAGAAGATCGGGAAGATCGGGATGATGATCTACCACTAAGTCAAAAATAATTTCATTTTCGCCGACGCCAGCATTCTTGGGAATCGTATCAACAAGGATATGCAAATCGTAAGCACCATCCCCAGCCCATCCATCTTCAATATTCTTCAATCCCGGATCAAGAAGATTATCCATTGCGTTATTTTGAGGGTGAGAAATACGGCCTTGATAGTATAGGTCGCAATCACAATCATATTTTTTACGGAAAAGCCACTGGATACCCATCATTGATGCGATAGCATCTGGGTCAGGGGATTGATGTGTAAATATTGCAATTTTTTTAGATGAGATTTTGTCTTTAACCAAAAAGGCTAAGGCGGCGGCAATATCTTTCTGATCGCTTATAGTTTTTGGTATAAAATCAGGAGGTTCTTTGGAAGAGTCTTCTAATTTCTCTTCCAAAATCTCTTTTTTTTCGGCGTCACTCATGAAATTGTCCTAATTGAAAAGAAGGTCTTGACTTTTTAGCCAAGAAATTAAGTCAATTTCTTGTCCATCAACAGTTGACTTTATATTCACTACCCAGAGATTGTCAAGCTCTTCCAGCAAAATAACTCTTGGTTTAGTCGAAGCATTCATAAGCTCAATTACAGGCTTTCTGGACAATGCAGGAGTTTTTTTCTCTAAAACTCCCTTTATCCAGCCAACATCATACAGCTTTATCTCAAACTCGTGCCCCTTTTGAACACGAATTGCTTCGATCTTATGTTCTTGACCCACTTGCAAACCTTCCTTTACGAAAGGAGTTCTGTGAGTGGTCATTTTAGCTTTCTGTCTGTCACTGTACTCATTGTACTCTGTCCACCCTATCAATCCTAGTACAACTATCGTTAGCAACAATAAAATTCTTCGCATATCAAGTCTCCACTGATTTCACAGCTTGATTAAATTCTGTCAATTCCTGACACCACAAGCCGTATCTACCGACATTTTGAGTAAAAACTCCAATATCTAGCGGAATTACTTTCCATTTGGGGTTTCCGCTGTCATCGAATTTAACTTCATTGGTGTATTTAACCCTACCAAATTCATCTTTAATTGTTTTTTTCTTGCCATTCTCAACAATTGTTTCAGGCACATATTCAATTGGCAACGAGTCAAATGAAGATCAACTAGAGCCTCTTTCTGATCGGCGTCCAACACATCGTGCCACACATCAGAAGATAGAATGATACAAAAATCTAACGCCTGCGGTGCTTGGAATAGTTTGTTTAAATCTGAAAACCGTTGTGTTTTACCCCAATTCAAGCGTTCATTTTTGAAGGGCTTAGAATCATCAAAAGCCACGGCAATAACCGCATCTTCTAAATGGGGGTGATGAAGAGCCTTCACCTGCTGAACAACATTGTTTACGTCTGTAGGGACTTTCCACGGAGGGATTGCCATAACTTTTTCTCCTCAAAAGATTTCATAATATAGTTGCCTGCAATTTAATTTTGCTCTCAGCAGCCATCTGCGATATCTTAGCAACATCATTAAAAATTTGGAATACCCAATAAAAAAAGCCCGCATATGCGGGCTTTTTGTTGAAAAGATTTATTATGGACTATCAAATACTGCGTGAGCGTGCGAAGTTGGACGGATTCTTTGGTGCGAAGCTGTCGTCGCTTCGCTGCTGGTCGTAGTCATGAATCTTTGCCTTATCAATATCATCCTGTGCCGGATGCCTTTGTCGCATGTTATCCTGTGCTGGACGCCTTTCCTGGCTCATTTGTTTGTAAATTTGAGCAGATACTTGCTTCCAATTTTCTGGATCACCTGACATTGCAGCTTTTTGAGCCATCAATCCCATTTGCTGTGAAGCATTAGAATCTTGGCCTTGCATCATAACATTGCCAGCACGCTTCATGCCTGCCATTGCTCCTGCTCCTGCTCCTGAAACAGCAGCATTAGCCATTCGACCAACGCCTCGGCCCACAGCGTCAACACCCTGACCTAGCTTGTTGCCAACCCATGATCCAATGCCTTCATCCAAATACTCTGGATGCTTATCCTCCAAAAATTCATTGAAATTCATATACATCAGTCTAAAGTCTCCTTGAATCTATTCGGAGTAAGGTCATTACTCAACTTGTTGATATTCGCCCACATAGATTTAATCTTGGTTTGAATTGCGTCTGTCCCTTCTCCGAGACCATCCTTCTTTCCGCATTCAACTTCAAGGTCATAAAGATCAACCTTAAGTTTGGATAATTCTATAAGTTCTTTACCGTCGATCCAGTTAGGAGTCCAAGGCTCTAGGTCTTGATCTTTGCCTGCTGTATGGTGATAAACGGGGTTAGCTGCTCTAGCTATATCTTTAGACTGATGTGCTAGGTCTGCTTTGCTAGTGGCGGTGCCAGCATGGTCTTCCTGCAAAACATCCGGGGCATCTTCTTTAGCTTCTCTTTCTACGTTCTTCCAGTAATCATCCTGAGATGAATCTTCAGAAGCTCCGAAGCCTAATACCTGATTGTCTCGTGGGTCAACAGGTGGCATATCTTCAAATATACCTTCCCCTTGAGCCTTATCCCATTTGTCGCACCAATTTTCAAATTCGCCTCTATAGTCTGTCATAATAAATATATAGCCTCTGACCCTACGATTCTACTTCGGGTAATGGTATTGGCTTCGCTTTTTCCATTTCTTCTTCCGTCCAGAACTCCTCGCCTTCTTCTCGTTCTTGCGGAATAAACTTAGAACGGACTTCGCCAACACCTTCAACTTTATCTAAATGCTTGTCTAGATTGCTAATCTGAATAATGTCCCAATGAGCATCTTCCTCTGGAACACATGCTGCTTCTGTATAAAAGAATTGCTCATAATGGTAGGAATAAACCTTACTTTCTACTTCTTCGTTGACAGAATCAATAGTCATTCCTTTTGTGTGGCCAGCCTGTAAATCCTCTGCAACTTGCGAACAAACGTCTATCGCTGCTTCATATGTCGCACAGCCAAGCTTCTGCATCACCTTGACGGCACTTGCTCCACCGTTCTCCATAGTGCTCAAAAGATAAATAATATCTTGCTTCATTTGTCCGTCTACAAATTCGGCGATGGCTGAAAACCTTGCTAGGATGTGATTCTTCTTAGGTCCGTGGTTTCTAGCATCAAAGAAATGTTCGTTGAAATTAGAATCATCAATTATCGTTTCTGTTGTCATTTATCTCCTCTCCTTGTTCAAGCTCTTCCCTAAAATTGATGGACTCTATGATGGATTGATCAAATTCCTTACGGGTGAAGTCTACTAATAGAGCGTCATCTACGGATTCTTCATCTTTAATCCTCTGTATTACCTTTGTTAAATACTCTTCTGCGAATACTGTAATGCCGGGAGCCTTCGATTCTCTATTTCCTGCTACGTTCAGAGTCTCAATCTTATTCTCTTTCAGCCAAGCTACGACCTCACCAATAGGTCTTGGGTTACTCATGGAAACATCGATGTATGGTTTTTCATATTGCTGAATGGCTTTCAGTGTTAATTTCTCACCGGGAGAATTAAAATTCCCCGCTATCCTTATCGTCCCATCCGAGTCTCTTGCATTCGTAAATGTTCTGGGACCATAATGATCTGAAGTATGCTCCTTTAAATTATAAAGCTCCCCAAGCTTAGGTTGAGAGCCGTTTTCGGTCTTGAATCCCTTTGGAATCCAACCACCTGTCTCAAGTCCACAAGCTTTAGCCGCCTGAAGGCCAGCAATGTCTGCTCCAGTCTGAGCACCCGACAAGATTTTTTTTAATGTCATTTAAATTTATCCTTCATCTCCACAAATTAGATATAACATTTTTGACTAGGTGAGGGTTTTCCTTGGCTCTTCTCATGCAATACGGATACCAATTTTCTCCGTAGGGCAAATAGAATCTAACCTTGAAATCCTCTTTCAGTTGCTCTGGCAAGTCTCCCATAGGAACCCCATGCAAAAACTGAAACTCACACCTGTCATAACCCTTTAAAAGATTTCTACACATATAGATTATGTCTAGATCGTGAGTGGCCACAGAAACATATTTGTTTTTACCCCTACAGTGAGTGACCAAACTCATGAAGTTGCTGTTAGTTTCGGGTCCATTAAATGAAACTTCTTTTGACTCTTTGTATATCCCTTTGCAAATTCTAACATTTTCTACATCGACAACATCAGTCAATGAATCTTTTATCTTTGATTGCAAAACGGTACTGACGCATTTTTGAGGTTTCAAAGAATGATAAAGTTTTAAAATAGCCGCCTTATCATTGCAACTCTCCATGTCCAGGCACACACTGTTAGCGTAATCTTCAGCTAGACCAGATAGCATTCTGATATTGCTCTCTCCTAGATGTGTGAATTTTACAGATATGTTGCAGTCTAATTTTCTTTCATGGATTCTGGTCAGAATTTTGGAATATTCTTCACAATCATGTGTGGCTTGTTCTTCTGAGGAGTCTTCTCCTAACAACGAGATGGTAGCAGCATAACCCAATTGATTTAAGTTAGCTGCTGCCACAAGCACTTCTTCTCTGGTTGTGCCTGCAACATACCTAGATGCAAATTTCCAAACAAGCCACTTGAACATATTAGTTCCTAAACACCAAATTCTATCGTTGTTCCAATGTCAACACTGAAGCTAGGGCTGCCAATTATGTTAATCACATTTTGCTTCTTTGCTTCTTTAGCTGTCAAATACCATTCAGCATGATGTTTCTTGAACAATTGATCCATGAAATAATTCTTATCATGCCCACAATTTAGAGCCATTCTTTCAAATATGGTTTTGTTCAATTTGTCAGTCTGAGCAGCACTAGCCTTGATCTCTTCGACCTTGCCCTGATTTCCTGACGCCACATCGTGAATCATCACGGTAGAAGTT
>Ga0209402_10001602_pt1 | contig 24256 bp, 28 predicted proteins | sample ArcticOcean_MG_C_3_FD_187437 | JGI IMG/M metagenome (GOLD analysis project Ga0209402, IMG submission 187437) | Marine microbial communities from western Arctic Ocean - ArcticOcean_MG_CB8_126 (SPAdes) (version 2) | ecosystem: Environmental > Aquatic > Marine > Oceanic | place: Arctic Ocean... | reverse complement strand
TATCATTATAACTGGTTACTTCCATTAAAAATTTCTTTGACTCATCACCTGTTTTAGCTACAAGAGCTTTTTGACCTGTACTCCATGCGAGTCCAGTACCAATTGTCATTGTTATAGTAGTTGGATGTGATGTTGGTATTGCTGTACTTGTAGTAGATGTTGTAACATAGGTATCGGATACACCACTTGTTCCATCAGTTCCACTTGTTCCACTTGAACCACTGGAACCCGAAGAACCAGAACTACCACTGGAACCCGAAGAACCACTTGTTCCATCAGTACCCGAAGTTCCATCTGTTCCAGAAGTACCACTCGAACCACTCGAACCACTTGTTCCATCAGTTCCACTTGAACCACTTGAACCAGAAGAACCAGAACTACCACTTGAACCACTTGTTCCACTTGAACCAGATGAACCACTTGTTCCATCAGTTCCACTTGTTCCACTTGAACCACTGGAACCCGAAGAACCACTTGAACCTGAAGAACCACTACTTCCACTCGTTCCATCAGTTCCACTTGTTCCACTTGAACCAGAACTTCCACTTGTTCCATCAGTTCCACTTGAACCGCTTGTTCCACTTGAACCAGATGAACCACTTGAACCACTCGTACCAGAAGTTCCACTTGAACCACTTGAACCTGAAGAACCACTTGTTCCATCAGTTCCACTTGTTCCATCAGTTCCACTTGAACCACTTGTTCCACTTGACCCAGAACTTCCACTTGAACCACTTGAACCAGAACTTCCACTTGAACCACTTGAACCACTTGTACCATCTGTACCAGAAGTTCCATCAGTTCCACTTGAACCACTTGAGCCTGAAGAACCACTGCTCCCACTGGAACCAGAAGAACCACTTGTTCCACTTGTTCCAGACGAACCACTACTTCCGCTTGAACCCGAACTTCCGCTAGTTCCACTTGTTCCACTTGACCCACTTGAGCCACTGGAACCAGAAGAACCAGAAGAACCGCTTGTACCACTCAATCCAGATACAAATCCTTCTACTAACTGTTTTTCTTCAATTTTGGCCATTATTTATTCCAATTATTTCTCTTATACATAAATATCAAATTATGTAGTAAACTTTCCCCATCCAACGATTTCATCGTCTGCATCAAATTCCATAGCAATACTCTCACTATCAATATACAACATAAAATTTGAATCTTCTTGTCTAATTGTAGTAGCATAATTTTCTATGTGTTGTCCATTTATAAAAAATAAAAAATCATCTCTATTTGTAGCTTCAAATCCATCTGGTGCTGACGCCGTATAAACACTACTAAAAGACGCCGTTGATGGTGCAGTAACTGTACTAGCTTGTTGTGTATTATTAGTTCTAACATATGAAAATAAAGATTCAGATACATATGTATGTGATACAGCCGCACTTCCAGTTGATGGTGTACCTGGTAAACCTTGTACTTCACCACCACCATCAAAAGTTAAATTAGCACCTTCTAACATAGTAGAAGAAGACATATTAGTATTAGTAGAACCAAGAAAACCTGAACCTGTAGCACCACCTATTGTCTGTAAAATTCCAGTACCATTATCTACCATCCAAGCCGTTTCTGATTCATCCCATAGTAATCTTGCATTACTTAAACCATTACGACCAATATTTAAACCACTATCTTGTGCCGCTAACGCAGTAGACCCACTAAAATTTAAATCAAGAATAGAATCTTCTACAGCAAAAGTAACAGTATTTTGTATAGATTGACTTCCTTCTACAATCAAATCTCCCCATACTTTAACACTACCAGAAGCATACCCATCTACAAGTAATTGAATAGAAGTATCACTTAATGAATTTCTTATTATATTATTATAGCTATTAATATAACCAACAGATAGAGTATTTCCTGCACCCATATCTAAACTACCAGTTCCAAGTACTTCAAGACCAACTTGACCCCATTCTAATAAGGGTAATCCAGTATCTGAACTTGTGAGTACAGAAGATTGTAAAACTCTACTCGCCGATGGAGCTGGTTTTAATTGTCGTATCGGGTCTATAAGTGGCATCTAACTTGTCTCCTGTTGATATTTAAATGAAATTATATCATCACTATTTAAATCTATTCCTAATAAAACTCTATCACCTGCAACTTTACTTTCATCTTCAATATATAATTTTTTAACACGTACTTTCTTATACGTAGAATCTAAAAAGAACTCCACACCATTAGTACTAACAGCTTGGTCTATTGTTGAACCAGATATTGACCTCATTGGCCAACCATTAACATTAACTTGAAGAGTTCCATTTCTAACTTTCCTTTTATCACCCAATAATCTTGGATGAAATTCTTGATATTCTGAAGTAGATGTTGTCATCTCATTAAATACAAAATTTTCTTTCGTATAATACATAGCCGAGTCACTAAAATCTCTATTTACAATATCAGTTGAATGATAAGGACTACCTTTTACTAAATTCATACTAAATCCATTTTCTATTGAACTGGTTGTACTATCGTGAAATTTTAAAACATCCCCACCAAAAGCAGATTCGGAAATTGGTGACACAAAATCTCTTGTAGTACCACTATATCCTTCTACTTGTGCAATACCCACTAAATCTTCTCCTGTTGAAACGATATATTAACTATATCTTCCGCTTCAAGTGTTAAACCTAATCCACCAGTATATAATTTTCTTACATTAACTTGTTCATAAGAACTACTTAAATAAAAATCTACTGTACTTGGGCCCAATTGGTCTGTATTGGATACCATTACTGTTCCATTAATATTCACATCTATCGTACCATTTTTTATACGATACCCACTATCAACCGATGATGAAAATTCAAAAACTTGTGAATTATTTTGACCTATTGATGACGATTCATTTCCAGCAAAATTATAAATTTTTCTATAATACCGACTACCAATATAATCCAAATTAACAGCATCGCTACCAGATACCGCAGTACCATCTCCTCTCATTATAAATATCGTCTCACCACCAAAAGTATTAGTAAACTCTATATCTGTAGCTTGATTTCCTGTCTGCGTTTCTGCTAATCTGATAAAATCTGTTACTCCACCTAATTGTTTATTAACTCCCATTATGTTCTCCTACTCAACAACTTCTGTTACAGTAATTGCTTTTGGTGTAAAATATTTTCTTGTACTTACTGCTTTATTAATACTATCCGGCATCAAATATCCTCTACAACTAAAAGAAAATGTACTTCTTACAATTCTTTCTCTATCAGCTAACTCGGTAGCATCATCAAATGATTCTATAGCTACTCTAAATTTAAACTTACCTGGTTCTCCCCAATACGAACCTTCAGAAAAATTAATTTTTTCTATTATCGCATTCATGTGTTCAGTATAACTTGTCCAAATAATAGCATCATAAGTCATAGTCATATAATCCGGCATCGCAATTGAATGATATTGTCTAGCCGGTGTAAGACCTTGTTGTACACTATATTTATCATACCTATTTTCAGAATTATATATTTTTTCAAAATGATAAAATAATTGTGGGTCTCTATCACCCAATTTATCTACTGGAATACTTTCATCTTTAGCAACACTTGTTCTTTTAAAAGTTATGACTGGTAAAATAACTTGTTTTCTATTATCCCTTATCACTCCATCAGCTTGAGCAGTCTTCCATCTTTCTGCATTAGAATAAAGAACAGGAACTTTAGTAACTTCACCATTATCTTCAATAGTTGGTTTTATTACCTCATTAAAATAATACATAATTGCACCATCTACATCCATTAAACCAACACTATAATCTTTAACATTATCCTTTTTTCTTGATAATTGTTTTCCTCTATTAGCGTTAACACCAGGATTTCTTTCGGTTTTTTGTACTTCTGGTATTGGTCTATATCTTGTAGCCATTATATTTTTCTCACTCTTTCTATTTGTAAATTAACAGACCTAATTAAATGTGCTGTACAATTAACAGACCAATTTTGGTCATGCATACCACCAACCAACTGATTTTCATTCATGCCGTTAATTTCAAAATGTGCATAATTCCACTCCACTATATCTCCCAATTCTGGAACAAACTCCAAATCTATCAAAGTTTGTCTTAACATATAAAATGTAGCATCTTGTAAACTATCTGCTCCAAATTCATCCATATTAAAATCTATATCACCAGACTCAACCATACAAGCTAATTTAACACCTGGTTTATAAACTTTACCACCAGTAGACTCACCATATAAATTAGTACTCGTATCCATCACAGAAACTTTAAATATAGTTATTTGTTGATTTATTATACCATCTTTACTTAGACGCAAATCACCTATTAACTCTTTATTAAAAGTTTCAAATGTTCTTAAATCATTCGCAGAATTAAATCTTCCGGCCATAATATTATCCTATGTAAATCGACAAAGGAACTTTTTTCAAAATCTCCTGTGTCGCTTCCGCTTCCGCGGCTTCTTCTTGCATCAACTCATCACCAGTTGAAACATCTAACATCTCTCTCAATTGTTCTACAAGTGTAGTTTTTTCATCTGTAGCTTCTGAACGTAATGTTTCTCCATCCATAGTAGTTTCTGCACCTGGTATTGGTATACTACCGTATTTACTTCTTATAATACCCAACAATTCTTTACAAAGAGCTAAAGTATATTTTCTAATCCATTGTTGGCCTGGGTGGTTTATGTAAGAATATACCATATTATCATATCTAATGTTAGAAAAGTCGGATTGTACCGCGGTTTGGCCACCTGATGAATATTCATCGGTAACTTCATTTGATAAAGTCTTCCACCTATCGTCTTTTCTAATATATTGAAAAAATAATTTAAATTCCGATGTTGGTATGGGGAAAATTCTTAATTTATTATTTATCAATTCAAATGAATAACCAGATTTTCTAATTTGGTCATTAAATTCTATTGCTTGCACTTTTAAAATATCGGCATAGACAGGCATCATAGTAAATTGAACACCAGGAGAATAGTTACCCCACCCAAAAGAATCAATTACATTATCAGTACCAGCACCTGTTCCTGCATATGGGTCAAAATATCTTGTTACGGCTGGTGGAGCTTCATGAAATACTCGTTTAATCTCTATTGGTGAACTACTCTCGGAAACTATAGCCCATTGGTCTAAATCATATGTTTGTGTACTAGCCGTAGTTACTACATAACCAGTTTTCCAATCAACACTACCACCAACTCCAACTTCGGCACCATACGCTTCTGATATAGTTATTGCTCTACCCAAGTCTGTAACAACGGTGTGTGTGAAATTAGAAGATGTTGGAGCTCCTTGTATTTTCAACATATTTTCTTTTATATTATATTGATTTACAATGGATGAATACTCAGTAACCGCTTCTTCAAAACAAGCATACATCTGTACACCCTGCAATTCAACATCCATTATTGGATATCCAAGTCTTTTTGCAACCCATTCGGCTGTTTGTACTGAATGTGTTACGTATGTAGTATCACTTGTATAAAAACTAAATGGCGTATCTGTAGCATCTGTGTATGAACCGCTACCAGGCCATATTGGTTGAGTTGCCATATTATTCTCCAACTATTAATAAATGTACATTTTATCAATAATAAATATCTCGCTATAAAAAAAGGGGAGTCAAAAGACTCCCCAATTTTATCTATCGCGTTCTAAATGTTAAACGTAATTAACATCAGCAACAACAACCTTACCATAGAATTCAGGACGCACGATTTTCTTCGCGTATCTTGTCATCACACCCTTACGAGGAGTAAAGTTAGTTGGGTCATAGACCAACGGAGTCATGATAAGTGGTACATATGGAGCGTATACAGCACCAGTTTCGAGGAAATTACTTCCGCGGAAACCAATAAGTATTACGTTCTCATGCATGTATGGATTCTTGTAAACCGTAAAACGGTTATTCAACAATCCTACTTTTTGTACACCCATAGCAAATGAACTCTGTGTAGCTTCACCGGCCGTATCAGCAGCATATCCAGGAATAGACTCTATGATAGTAGCAACTTCAGGACTTACGACCATAAAGTTTGCTCCACCACGTAGAGTTTTCTGATGGATTGCATTGGAAACAGACTGTAACTTGTTACCAAGAGTCTGGAACCAAGTTCCTTTTACGTACGCGGAAGCGTTATCAGACGTTGCAGCGAAAAGAGCAGTAGAAGCATTATACTCATACCCCACTCTTGCTGACCAACGTTCTGTTTTTGCTGAAGCGTTACTCATCAACATATCAAGGATTTCCAAATCAATTTCCATTGAGATGTATTCTGATAACATAGCAGTCAACTCAGCTTCTGCGTCAACAGAATGATAAGCATTTAAATCTTGAGCAAGCTCAGGAGTCCAAACAGCTTTCAGTTTACGAGTTTTTGCTACAATCGGAATAGATTTCATCTGAATATCAATCTCAGGAATTCCAATATCCGTTGGTGGTTCGGCAGGTGTATCTTCAAAATCACCACGAGTTATATCAGTAGGTGATTTGTGATACTTAATATGTACTGAACCATCAAGTTCCATCGCACCAGAAGTCTTTACAATAAAGTTCCAGTTTGAACCATCGTAGTTTGAATACGCTGGATAATACGTTGAAATAGCTAATGTATCAGAACCTGAAATTTCGAAAGCTCTTACGCCATCAAAATCAGGACTTGTCATACCATCGTCCGCTAAGGCGATAGTGACTTTTCTTAGGTCAGCTAATGAAGAACTCAGGTCGGGTTCAAAATCAACGTCACCCCAAACAACTGAAGCAGATGAATAACTACCATATGCTATAGTTCCTACGGAATCGTTAATTGAATATCCGAATTTACCTGCTCCATATAGACCACCAGAAGCATCGACATTAGAACCAGATGTCATACCATGTACATCTGAATTCTCTGTGTGACCAGCTTGAGCTGTTCCATATTTGAAATCAAGGTAAAAAATAAGTCCTGAAGGTAAATTCATTGGTTGAACAGATACGAAATCTTGTGCAGCCAATTCACCAAAAATCCTACGTACCAAAGGAAGTGCAACACCACTCCACTCTTCCGAGTTAGACTGGGTACTTGTCTTGGAAGACTCATCAATTAATTGACGAGCTTGATTTTCCAATAGACATGCCATTCCAAATACTTTAGATTCTTCACTAATACCTTCAAGTAAACCAGTGGGCTCCCACTTGTTTACCAACTTACGAGTTTCATGTAGCCGCTCTTTGTATGGATTATATTTATCCATTAAGCCTTCAATAGACTTTAAATTACTTTTTGACATTTTTAATCTCCAAGTTAAACGGTTTCAATTTTAAAGTATTTTGGCCAACTTCTGGAATCGTTGTTTCAATTCAGAACCCTCGACTAAAACAGCCTTTGATTTGGGTTTGGTTGAAGCAACAGCCTTCGAAGCTGAACCTCTATTACTTTCGTTAACACTTTTAGCTTTCGAACCATACGATTCGGCGATTGTCGAAAAGACAAGTTTCACCTCACGTAGACTCTTAGCTCTGTCAAACTGCTCAATGACTTTAATTTTCTGTTCATTAGTCATAGAATGATTCCTGAACAACTTGTTCGTAAACAAGAGTTTAGCATTGAGTAGATTAACCTCATTTAATTTAGACCGCAGATACTTAACCACTTCACGGTGTTCTCCAAGTTCAGATTTCAAATTGGAAATTTCATCAACTTCTTCTTCTTCTTCCTCTTCTTCATCATCTTCTTCTTGTAGAGCTCTAAGTACTTCTTCAAGGTCAATTTCCTCTTCGTCTTCCTCGCCATATTCATCTGGCATAGGAGCGTCTAAATCAAGTTCGCCATCTTCGCCGGAAGGTTCTGGCATCATTTCAGCATCATCAGGACTAAGTTCGACAGGTGGTTCACCCATATCAACGGGTTCATCTTCATCCGCTACAGGGTAATCTTCACCTTCCTCGTCATCCTCTTCATTCAATTCTGATTCTAATTCTCTCAGAACTGCTTCAAGGTCAAGGTCGTCTTCCTCTTCTTCTGTCTCTTCTTCTGCCTCTTCTTCACCAGCTTCTTCACCAGCTTCGTCTTCACCCTCTTCTTCAGCGGGTTCTTCTTCAGCGGCTTCTTCCTCATCTGGAGCGTCTTCTTCTGCTTCTTCGTCTGCTTCATCAGCATCCATTTCGGCATCTTCATCAGCTTCAGCTTCAGCCTCTTCTTCATCGGCTTCATCTTCATCGGCTTCTTCCTCATCTTCTTCATAAATGTCGTCATCAACTTCACTTTGAATCTTCTGAGAAAGCATTTGATTTAATCTCGGAGTAAAAGCTTCTTGTAAAGCTACTTTAGCATTTTCCAATGCTGTCTCGCGAACTGCTTTTGCGTCTGCTATTGCGTCTTTCAAAAGGTCGTCCATAATTTATCTCCATAAAATTAGGATTAGTATTGTTATTTTAAACAATAATATGTGAACTATCTTAGGTACACCATATAGGATTTACCGATTGGCAAAATGGTGTATTTGGTTTTTAAATAAATATAAGCTAGTATACTAAAACGTTCAAAAGCCTCTAAGCAATTTTTCTCGTTGTACACGTAACTTGTCGTATTTAATTCTTAATTTTGCTTTCGATTTTTTTACTCGTTTTATATCTGATAATTTTTTATAATGTTCTCGTTCTCTTAATTCGAGCAATAAACCAGAATCTTTTACTTTTCTTTTAAATTGTTTTAGAGCGTACTCTATGTTATTATTTTTTACAACTACTTTTATCATACTATAACCTATATGTTTGTTTAATTAATTTTACCACCAATTCTAACAAATTGTTCTTGAAAAGATGTTATTTCTTTACTTTCTTTTACTTTAGAAACACCTAATAAGTCTGTCATCTCATCAAATGCTTCCATGACATCATCATAATCACCACCACCAAGAAGTTTATTACGTTTATCAAATATATCATACTCCCCAGCTTCAAGTTCCATACGACCACGTTCTGTTTGGATGATAATCATATTTCCTTTTTTTAAAACTTTAGGTGATTTATAATATGCGTGTGCTATTTTTTTTAATTCTTTTGGATTTTCCATTATTACTTCTCCATCATTACTTCTTGTTTGCCCAATTTTTATCTACCCAATTAAAGAAGTCTTTTTTACCTTCTTCGTCAAGTTCATCTGGTGAATCAACACCAAACTTCTTTAAAGCTGATTTGAAAAATTTCTGATATTCTTCTTTACCACCAGACTCTGGTTTATCTAAATTATCTACCTTTTCGGCTTCAGTAATAGAAGAAACTTCCTCTATTTCATAATACCTACTCAATATATTACCCATATCTTCATATAAAGTTTCCATTCTTCGTTGCATCAAATTAGATTCTTTAGCAACTTTAACAAAAGAACCAGCCAGACTACCCAATTCCTTCATATTTCTTTTTACGGATACTCTATCAAACCAATCATCAGTTTCATTCATAGTATGAATCTTTGCAGACTCAACAATTTCAGAAATTTTGATGGCTATTTCTTTAAGATTGGTTTCTCTATAAATATTATTACCAATTTGTGCATAATTCTTAACATCTTCAAGAAATCTTTGAACATTCATAGTTGTTTCGGATTCATCCCAAGATTCTGGATTACCTTCCTTTACTAAGGATGATAATTTTACACCCGACCCTCTGACTGGTGTATCTAATCGGCTATCAAATGCTTTTCGACTAACAACACCACCGGCAATAAAAAATTCGTTTAATTTACTTTTCTTTTTCATCATATCATCCCTTTAAAATGTTATTTTTTACCACCATTTTTTGCTGGTTCTTTACCAACGGCTTTTTGTCTTTGTAAAAGTTGACTTCTTACAGTTTTAATAGATTCGCGAGCGTTATCCATAGCCGCTTGATTTTTATTATATGCCGCCGTTATAAACTCCCACCTTAATGCATATTCTTCTTTTCTTAACTCCAAATCTTCTATTAAGTTTCCAAGTGCTACAAAATTAACATCACCTTCTTGACTTCCAGTTTGTATTGTTTTCAACCGATTAATTTCGTCATCCACCAGTTGATTGTACTGTTTAATAGATTCATCTTTTCCACTTATATACGCGGCACTAACTTTACCAGATGGATTTGCTCTTCCACCAGTTTCTTTTCTTGAAGGTTCGTCAAGAGCTCTTATGGCCGCTAAACTATCTATTTTAGCACTAACACTTTTTACTTTAGTAACATCTCTTTGATATTCCGCGGATGATAATTTTCCTTTATCACCACTTAATAGAGCTTTATGTCTCCAAGCATCTATATCAGCTCCTTTAAGACCAAATTCCACTTTTTTCTGAAGGTTAAACAAACCTTTATCTTGTTTTCTTTGACCAGTGTCTCCACCATGTACTTTACTAAAGTCTTGTAATGTAAATCCACCCTTGGATATCTCTGCTTCAAACATATCCATTATGGTTTCTCTAACTAATTGTCTAATTTGTGATTTTTTCATAATTATTTGTTTAGACTCCAGACAGTTTGTTTGGGAGTTGTGGGGGAAAATTTTGTCCAATTACCTTTACCAACGGCCGTATATTTATTTTTTCCATGACTAACAATATCCCCTGCCTGGTATTTTCCACCTGACGACCACGCCGCTACGGGTGAATAAGTACCAGAACCCACTTTCTTAACTCGTTTCATCCTTGAATTTTTATTTGTTTCCAAAGAATTTCGAACATTTTCCATACCAGACTTGTCTCCAGAATAAGCCGCTGTAGCATAATCCCACTTTAATACATATTCTGCTTTTCTAAGGTCTAAATCTTCTTTTAAATTTAAAAGTGCTTGATGTTCATTGGTACCAGTACCACCACCAGCAACAATAGTACTTAACATACTGTCCAAGTTCTTTTTTTCATTATCAATTATCGCGGTATATTGTGAAATAGCGGTTGATTTCTGACTAATATATTTAGCACTAACTTTCATTCTAGCACTAGCAATTCCTGTTTTACGACCACCAGCGGCTTTAATAAAATCATTATCTGTTTGACGTATTGCCGCCAAAGAACTCATTTTAGAAGATACCGTCTTTGTTTTTGATTTAGTAGTCTGGTACTTGGATTTTGCAGTGGCAGAACCCCCGGCTAATACCTTTTCTCTCCAAGCATCTATCTCGTTGCCCTTAAATAAAGAATATTTTGCTTGTTTTGCTGCTTTTGTGACGGCAGGTTGGAGCCCCTTGCTCACGTTCTGCACGCCAGCTTTACTTGTTCTTCCACCACCAAAACCACCAAGGATTTTGGCAAAATCTCGTAATGTAAATCCACCTTTAGAAACGGCACCAGGTGTTGCAAACCCTGAACCTCCACCACCTCCACCTTTTGGTGAACCAGGGGCTGTACCCTTACCTTCGAGTACATCAGACACCATACCTCTTATTAATTGTTTAAATTGTGATTTCTTCATTTTACTTTCTCCAAATATATATTTCATTTTATTTTCAGTATTGATAAAATGTGTGGTACCAGGTTTTCCTACTTTTATATCAAGTTTATGTTTTATCATCTTTTTAGGAACATCCATATATCGTGTTCCTTTATTCAATTCATCTGCATTATCATATTGACTTTCCATTTTAGGTACTAACGCTTTACCTTGCATTTTAGCGTCTCTTTCTTCGGCACTTCTAACTGCATTACTCATATTTTTATTTGGAAAATATCCTCTTCCATCATATGAATCACCAGTTTTGCCAGAAAATTCTCTAGCTGTTTTTGCAATTGCAACTAAAGATTTCCAATTCTTTTTTGAAACATTACTCATCATATATAAATATCATTAAATCTAAAAAAGTTTTCTTTCATAGTAAAGTGTTTTTTGAGTCTCTTTCCATCCACCAACAGTAACGCCTTTCTTATCTCTAAAATACCATATACCAGGCTTAGTCAAATCATCTATCGCAGTCTTCCACCTTACTTTCAATTTTTTTAACACTTTTTTAGCATCTTTTAATGTTGGTATATTAATTAAAAATTTATTTGGCATATTTTTATCCATTGGTTTCGATGGGCCACCGCCTCCCCCAAACCAACTGGTAGAACTTCTTCCCCACGACTCATCATATCTTCGTAGTGATGTAAGTAATGGGTCGGGTATACCTAAAAACTCATAAACAATATTTCGTACATCACTTGGAAACCTCGAATCCATTCCAAAAGCTTCTAAACTACTTCTAAATGCTGTAGCCGAATCACCTGTACCTAAATTTAATGCATTAATAACTACTTCATCCGTTCTATTATTAAGTAAAACCGTATATAATGATTTATAAGAATGACCAGCACCATCAGCTCTATTATAAAATGCTCTACCAATAACAGTATACGTTCTTGGATAACCAGTAGTCATATGTATATTTGCAGAATCACCCATATTGGATTTTCCAAAATCATAACCACCAATAGACGAAGTTCCAGCTTCAGTTAACACTTCTTTTACCATTTCTTTAAGTTCCGAATGTATATGTTTAGAAATTTCTATAGCTGCTAATTGTTTCAACGCTTTTTCCTTTGTATCATGAGTACCAAGTTTCTTACTACCATCTTTAGAATACACTTCCCATTTACTTCCAACATTTTTAATCATTTTCTTTTCAGTTTTCTATCTGGTGAATATCTACGAAACCCATCTCTAACTTTTCTCCACAACATTCTCATAAAAGTTCTTTCACCATCGTGTGTTCTATTCCAAGGTCCAGTTTCAATACCTCTTACTATATCCAACGCGTCATATCTACCACCTTTTACACCATCCATCATAATCTTAATGACTTGTTGTGATGCTTTACCTAAAATCTTTGACATAGCTTTAATGTCTTTATCGAAATGTGATTTTGCTTCTTGTGAACTCCAATTAGCGGGTAATGCCCAAAAATCTTCATTTACAGATTCTTCCACTATATTTTTTAACTTAATCACAACTAATCTCTGTTATATGGAAGAACTTTATTTAAAGTTTCTCTTCTTTTAGTACATCCATTACATTCTTTAATTGTTCCACGAGATATAGTTTTTATAGCACGAGAAATTGTATCACCAATACCTTTATCAATGTTTTTAATAGTCTGTTTTTCAATTTTTATAAAATTTTTCATATTAAAGTTTCATACTCGCTCTTTTTTTCAAAGATTTAGCTCGTTTCTTCTGAATTTTACCCATTTGAGACTTCATTTTTTTCATTCGTTTTCTAGCAGCTTTTTTTCCAGTTTTTATATCTTTACTGGTCTGTTTTTTACAACGTTTTCCACCACTATCTACTTTAAATCCTGGTGGACATTCTAATTTTTTTACTCGTTTACCTTTTTTAATTCTTACAACCCATTGTCCAGATTCTATTAAATTTTCATCTTTTTTTTTACCTTTATCACTATCATCTTTATCTACACTACCGTGCATAGTAAATCCATATTCATCTTTAATATACTTTCTTATGAACTTATAATTTTTTAATAACAATTTAGCATTTTCATCTAAATCTTCAAGTGCATTACGAACGGTTAGTGTATTTAAATCATTTTCCTCTGGACTTTTTTTGGGGTCGTTTGGTTTCATAATGAAATCCATGTATTTTGTCATATTAGTAAGGGTAGGAATCAGATTCATGGCCGCACCCATCATACCAGCTATCAAATTTTCAATTGTTGGGTCTTTGTCACCCTCAGTTAAAGCTTCGTATCTAAAGTCTCTCCACTTTTTCCACATAGAATGATTCATATTTATATTCCAGTTAATATGTCTGAAATTATTGCTTCAGTTCTACACCATTTATCACAAGTAGTTCCATCATTACGTGTATTTTCTTTATTAACACCTTCATTCATTGGATGCATAAAAGCCCCATGTGTAGATGGGTTAGAAACAAAATCAAATGCTATCAATTCGAAATCTTTTTGTACTTCTTGTGTATCATCATCGTTTGCGGATTCAACAGAACCAAGTCCTCGTGAAGAAATACCAAGTTTTATACCAGATTTAAACAATTCTTTTAAAATGTTACCAGCTGGTGTAGAAAGAACTTCACACTTACCAAGTAAATTATCACCTTCCCACCACATCTCTTTAACATTGTGTGATGTATTTTTTAAATTAACAACCGAAGACTCTGGATGGTCTAATTCACCAAGAGCTCTACTTTGTTTAATAAATTCTTTTGTATATTTTTTAGCTTCACGTATTAAAACTTCTTTTGGATAAATACGACCATTTTGATTTTTAGAATTAGCTCGCTGTAACACACCACTAACTACCAATCTACCACGATTATCTGACATGGACTCGTTTATTTGTTGTGATGTTACCTCAAAGGGTAAAATATCTATTAAAAGTGATTTTGACATCGATTTAACTCCTTATTTCATAAAATCAAATTCTTGATTATTATATTGTGATTCAAATTCTTCGGTATAATCTTTCGCTAACTCCAATTTATCTTTTTTTGAAAATGTACTTTGGTCACCACCATAATTTTTAATATATTGTTTCACCCCATCGTCAATTAGGTACATAAAAGCTTTTATAGCTAATTTAGACTCGTATTTACCCTTTTTCTTAAACTTACTCAAATTTTTGAGTATTGGAATATACCTCGATTTATAAATTCTTGCATCATTATCTATAAAAAGACGTAATTCTCTAACTTCTTGTGATATTTTTTCTTTTAATATACCACTTCTATCAAGTTTTATTATTTCTTCATATATTATTTTTAAAAGTTTTTTATTAAATGTTTCAACTATAGGTTTATTACTCTTTCTATCAAATTGTTTCTTTTCATCAATTTTATGCAAAACAAAGTTTTTAGCTAATTTTTTTTCTCTAAGAAAAGTAGCATCCCCGAATTTTCTACTTAAAGTAGTGGGTAAAGTTGCATTACTACCATGATTTACAAAATGAGCTACTCTTTTAGCATCTACCTTATAAATTTTTCTCCATTTATTTTCTGGTAGATTATTTAACCAAGAATGTACTTCCTTTATTTTAAATCTCACGACTCAACTCCTACTTTTTAAAATTTCTGTTCTCATATCATCCAGTTTTTTAATCCATTTATCAATAAATTGTAAAGTTTCAACCTTACTTGGTTCTTTACCTTTAACTTTAGTATTTTCAACAACCCATCTTCTTTTTAAATTAGATAAACTACGTAATCTATATAAAAAGTGTAGACCGTCTTTTTTCCAAGACGTAGCCATTGTATCACCTAAAATCAATTAACTTTTCTTAGTTTTGGGTCAATAGCCAACATATATCCCAAAACCGTTGGTTTCTTATGACCACCACCATATCCAGACTTTTTCTTCTTTTTCTTTTGACTTATCCAATGTGGTGTTTTTGGAGGCCCTTCGCCCCCATCTATATTACCAGTAGCTGATGCTTCATTTATTACATCAATTATTATTTGTCTCAACAACTCTTTAAGTTGTTTGGTTTTAATTTTTTGAGATGACATTTTTAACTTCTTTAACTAACTCATAATATCTCATTAAATTGACAACATCTTCATCCTTAACAATTTTATGATTTGTCATCTTCTTAGTTAATTTTGTAGCTTCCTTTAATTTTATAACAGTAACTTTATCGTCAACTTCTTTTAAACTCAATCTTAACGTTTTAGTTAATCTTTTAACTTCAGTATTAATAAATTCTCTTAAAGAATTCGTATTTGAAATATTCTGTATATATTTTTTAAGTAAAACTTGTTGTTCTTCATTTAAAGATGAATACTTTGTATTAAACTTGTCTACTAAAATACTATAAGATAATAATCTCAAATCTTTATCTTGTTTTTTATATTGTTCAATTATCTTATTTGTTTTTATATTAGTGTCTATCTTTTTTCTAATAATATGTTCAACTATTGCAAATCTACTTTTAACTTCGTCAGTCGGGTCATGCTTTGTACCATCAGAAACATATCCAAACACTTTATATACTGAAGCTAAGAGTTTATAATTAGGAATACGTGAACTAAAAAATTCACTAATAACATAATTATCTTTTATATCCTTAATGAGATTATATTTTTCTTGTTTTAATTTTGTATTAGATAATTTAGTTCTTGTTTTAACAACGGCATCAATTAACCTTTCAGCTTGATTTTCATGTGAAAACTTTTCATGTGCCAACACATTATAAAGTTGTAATTCTTGGCCAAGTTCCGTACTTTCTTTAAAATATTTCTTAATCAACATAACGGCGGTGGATTTCTTTGCATCTTTCATAATATCAGCGGTAACTTGTCTGGTTAACAACTCAAACAATATTCCAGTATTTTTAATTTTTAAATGCTTTATAAGTGAACTCATTTGTTACTCCAATTAATTTTTGTACTATAACACAATTATAAATATAGAAGAACTTTATTTATCGTTATCTAAAGTATCTTTTACTTCTCGTTTATACTCTTCTTCTAAAGAGTTTGTTTCTTGTAATAATTGTAAATCTTTCTTTCCCATTGACTTTTTCAACCTCTCAAAGTGAGCTAAAGCTAATGACGAACCACCTTTTTTCATATCAACAACTCCGAGCGGGTCTCTTCCTCTAGCCGAACCATCTTTACCAAATTTAGCTGGTCTTTTTGGTCTACCTGCACCTTTCCACCCACCTTTTGGTGAACCACCTTCTGGCCCAAGTTCATCTCCAGTTCTATGCATACCATCATCTCTTGGCGATGTCAAATCATCTTCACCAAACTCATCCTCTCCAGGGCCACCTTCCGCGGCTGGGTCTGTACCTTCTTGTTCAATAGCTTCATATCTAAATTGTCGTTTTTGGTCATCAATGATTTGTAATCGTTCATTTGCTTTTTCTTGGTCAGAAAATCCAAAAATTTTATCATATATAAATTCTGTTGATAAAAGTTTATTATCTTTCATAGTTCCAGCCAAATCAACTTTACTTGACCACAACTCTATTTTTTCTTGTTCATATATCATAGATGGATTTGTCAACTTCAAACTAAAATTAACAAGGTCTGCATCACAATATCCTTGTGAATATAAATGAACAATACCAATTTTTGTTAACTCACTAACAACAATTCTTTGAAGTCTTTCAATGGTACGTGCAAACCTAACATCTTCTGCGGCTAAAGTTGCTTTTGCGTTCAACTCTTCTTCATAACCAAGAAACGCTTTAGGTATCTTTAAAGCGGCTAACATTTTGTTTCGCAAATATTCAATATCATCTACTGTTTCATATGATAACCCAGGAGCTTCAGTTATTTCGGTTCCACTATCTCCACCACGTACTGGTAAGAAAAAATCTTCAGTTAAATTTTGAATATTATATTTTAAATTATAATCGCCTGTATCTTTATCTATAACTGGTGCTTTCTTCATCTTATTAATAATACGTTGCATATAATTATCAACTTCATTTGGTGGTATATTACCAATATCAATCTTAAATATCCTCTTCTCTGGTGCTCTCATAATACGATGTATTAACATAGCATCTTCCATAAGTGACAATTGTTTCCAAACTTTACGAGCACCTTCAACCATAGACTTACCATATGGTAAAAGATTACTATCTGATAATAGTCTAAAGTGTGCTATCTCATAATTTTCAAATTCATTGTCAGCTTTACCTGCCGAATATGTATGTACACTTTGTCCACCTTCCACAACAAATTTTACATAATGTGGATTGGTTTCATCTTCTCCTTCAACTCTGGTAATATCATATGCAGACAATGGAACTACATTTGTAATTCCATATTTTTCATGTATCTCAAGTTGTAAAAAGAAATCACCATACTTACACATATTACGAATCCATGGCCATAAATTAAATTCTATATTAATAATATCATAATATAAATTCTGTAAAATATCATTAATATTATCATCTTGGGAATGTATTTCTAATATCTTACCATACTCAGACCGCATTGTTGATTCGTCTGCATAAATATCAAGTGCTGATGATATTATAGGGTCGGCATCCATTGTTTCATAGTCTTGAAATAAACCAATTCGCTGTGATGATTGGAACATATTATTTTTAGTACCATAACCTATATTTGCCATGTTTGTATATAATTTAGTAAATCTATCGGTGATATCTTTATTTATAGATTGTACTCTATTGGTGTCAGCTACTTTTAACCTCTTTCCACCAGCATGCCTTACAATCACATTTGTTGAAAATAGTCTTTTTAATCTACTTCTTAAACTTGTATCTGCCATGTTACCCTCTTATTATTTTATTAACCAAGTTAAATCTTCTTGTTCTTTACCAACATCCATCTTCCAAGAATCATTTTCATGTTCACTACCTTCTTCATATATAGCTTGATGTGATTGAAAATAGTCTAATGAACGTTTTGTCAATTCTATACCTTCTGCTCTCAATCTTAATGCAGTATCTCTAACCCACAAACCTATTGCTAAACTCATAACAAGGTCGTCATTATATCCAGTCATAGCTATAGCTTTACCATTCTTATATATAAATACAAACAACTCATCAATTAATCTTTGCGAATGAATTTTAACTGATTTTTCTCTAAAATATTCATCTAATTTTGCAATAACAAGTGGTCTTGTCTTGGAAGTCATACTAAATCCAGGCACCATATTTCTATCAGTACTTCTATACCTATTTGAAATCTGTCTAGCCGTATCAACATATGTTAAATCCTTTGATGTATAAAATAAATTTGGATATTCTGAATCTATTATGGTTTGTATAGCCGACCAACCAATATTATTATTTTCAACAATCAATAAAGCTTTATTATATTCTGTCGCTATACTAACACACATATTACCAAAATCTTTAGTTCCAATTTTACCTTTATATTCTGCAACTTGTTCCATTTGTTCAATATCAAATACATGGAACGCAGAATAATCGGAACCATCACCTCTACTAACATCTGCACTAACAACATAATCTTTAGAATAATCTGGATACTCCCAAACCCACATATTTGAATCAAATCCTCTACGTTCTATTGGTTCTTTCACTTGAGTTTCTCTATATTCTTCTATAATCATCCCATCTATTACCGTTTGACCAGATGTTATAAAACTACAATCACATTCTTGTGCAGCTAAGGAAGGCCCCAATAAAGTATCTTGTTTAGCTCGCCATTCCTCCTTCCGTTCTGGATGTATTGTCCAATGTAACTTAATAAAGTTCCATCCATTAATACCATCTTCGGCGTCCATCCATATTCTATGAAACCAATTACCAACACCATTCGGTGTAGACAATGCAATACATTGACCACCTGTAGACAATGTTTGTGACGCGGCTGCCCATATCCTATCAATATTGTCAATAAACGCCGCTTCATCGAGAACAAGTAATGATAACGCTTCTGAACGACCCGCTTCATCTGAACTAGCTACGGCTTTAACTTGTGAACCATTTCTATATCTTAATGACAATTTATTATCTTCTACACAACTTTGTTTTAACCACGTTGGCAAATTAGCATGCATTACACGAACTTTAGTTACAAGATTTTTCGCCGTATCTTGTTTTGTAGCTATAACAAGAATATTTTTATCTTCGTGAAATGTCATCATCCATAATGAATACCCGGCCGTCAAGGTAGACATACCTAATTGTCTTGCTTTAAGAATTACATTAAGTTCATGACCTTTAAAATCATTCAATGTCTTTTCTTGAAAATCCCAGAGATGAAACGGTATTTTACCTTTTATTGGGTGCTGTATCATACAATACTTTTTCATAAAGTATACTGGGTCTTTAGCACATTTTACATACTCAGACCTAATTAACTTTTTTAAGTCTCCTGAGTTACTCATTTATGATACTGAACTCGTATATTGTGTTTGTATTTTAGTCAAGTATGTTTTAGCTTGAGAAACTAAATCCGCATCAGCTGTCGAAGCTTCTAAATCTACTATTTCGGTTTGTAATTCTGTTGCTATTGTTGACAAATAAATTGAATTACGTAAATTCTCCCTCTTATTACCACTAAGAGTTTGTATTTTCGTTTTTAACTCAGCTATTGATGTTACTGCCATTTTTTACTCCTTCATTATCTAATTTTAATAATTCTAAATTAATTCTTTCTAATAAATCAGTATAATTGTCCACTGCTTCAGTTGCAAGTTTTTCTAATTGTTCTTTATCTGTACTCCAAGTTTCCTTTTCTACGGTATGACCATCTGGATTAACCTGATTATAAAAAGTTACATCTCCTTGGGTTTTCCACTCTTCAACACCCTCTAATTGTTCAGTTACAAAAGAACGTTGATTCAACAAAACTTTCTTTTTAGCCCATTCTTCATATTTACCCTCAATACGAAGTTTATTTTCAATTTTTACTTGACAATCAAAGCAATGACCAAATAATCTCCACATCTTATCATTTACTTTAGCTTTCATCGTCTTCTTACACTCAGGACAAAACCAAGGCATTCTAACTTCCTTCATGATATCTGTCAAATGCCCCTGTATTGTTTCTCCTGTGAGCTTTTTCTTCTTGCCCTTATATCCAACTATTATTCTTTTTTCGGGGGTCTCACCTCTTAGAATAGATTCCATCGCTTTATATTCACGAACTCGTTCTTTTCCACTTTTTCCAAAATCACTCATAATTATCCTATATGTATTTTAATAAACCTAAAATTTGATTGATTGGTGCAAAAGTACCAGTATACTTATATAATTTATCACCATACGTGAATGTTATACCTTCTGATGAAACGATTGAACCAAATCCACCTATTGCTTCTAATTTTTTTAATTGACCTTCTAATTTTTTTATCAAACTTAAATCACCACTACTTTGAATAGCCTTAATAGTAGATTCTAAATCATTTTTAATTTTCAACGCACCAGCTTCTGGGTTAGCAGTCAACAAATGTGTCATATTCAACATTATTTCTGCGCCAAGTCCTAAAAATAATTCTTCCCAGGGTAAAATATTGTCTTTATATATTTCTTTGTGGTTTTCTTTATCAGTTTCTAACACCCAATTTAAAAATTTTGGAAATTCCTTTAAATCTTTTTTAACTTGTGATAACTTATATGACTTATCAAAGAAAGCCCATCGTTTAACTAATTTAATAAACACACTTTCTGGTAATTTAGTCTTTGTTTTCTTTGTAGCTTTAGTAATGTAGTCTGTCCAAAACGCTTGATGATAATCACCCAAGGTATTGCCGGCTTTCAACTTATACTTTTTCTGTAAAGAATTTAATTTACCAATATAATATTTTTTACGTTTTGAAAAATCCTTTACTTTTGGTAATTCTACTACTGGTGGATATTCAATTGCAAATTCACTTTGTACATCTTTATCAATTTGTTTAATCATACCGGCTAACATACGAGCGAATGAAGACATATCCCCAATTGGAACTCCCATCTCATCATACTGAATTACACCGTGGAATATTAACAATGATTTTTCATATGGTACGACATTAGCTGTTTTTGGATAGATAATTTCCAAAGACATGAATTGTTCACCTTCTTTAAAAATTTTATCTTTTTGAGCGTCGCTAAGAGCACTTATAGCGGTTTCTAAATTTTTCATAGCCATACTAAACGCCGTGTGTAAATCACCTCTACCTGCAAACATCTTACTAATCCCAGTGGTAGTTAGAGCACTAGCACCCCTATCTCTTAAATGTCCTTTGTTTCTGGCGGCTATAAGTTTACCATCTCGCCAACTTATCATTATATTCTGGCCATCTGTCTTTTCAGTAGCTGGTTTCTCTTTACTAATCTCTCCTTTTAAAGTATTAGTAATTATTGTTCTAAAATCTCTAAATGTTAAATTATTATCATCAAATGGGTGAGCTAAATGACCATATGCACCACCTTCAAGTATTAGTTGTTTTACTTCATCAACTATATCTATTTTTTCGTTTAAACCTTTCCATCCAATACCTTTCTGTTTATCAATTAAATTTAATTGACCAATTTCATCGTCTGGTTTTTGTTTTTTAACTGGTAAACCCGCATCACTCATATCAGCATTTGTTGATAATGTAGCTTTCTCATGTTCAGTTCCTTTAGAAGACCACGTAGTTTTACCTTTACCATATTCATTAGTTGGTTTTTGTGATATTTGAACACCTTTACTATCTGTACCCATCCACTTGATTATTTCCCATCCAAGTCTTTCTAACACACTACTTAATCTTAATTTATATTTTTTCATTACTTGTTTATCACCTGGTATAGAACCAGCTCTTCCAAATGTCACGGCTGAGATTGGATTCCTAATCATAGTAAAATCCATATCAGGGTCTAAAACTTCTTGTCCTTTATCTTTAATCAAAAATTCTACAACACTCCAACCTGTTTTTTGCATAAACCAAGGAACTGCATCTTTTGATACTCTATAATAATCCGAAAAATTTTGGTAGAACGTTCCTGGCCCATCATCTGGAGCTCCACCACCTGCATTTGCACCCCTCTTCGAATTAGTAGTCGCAATTGTTGAAGCCTCTTTTAAAATATTCTTTATATTATTTTCTATAAGAAATTGACCAATTACTTCTTTTGTTAATAATACACCATCAAGCTTTATATGGTCAAACATTACTCTATTCGTTATAAAATCATACATTGAATTATCAAACTTGCCAAAAATAACCTTAAATAATTTTTTCTTTTTCTTTTCATCTATATCAGGCGAACCCAATAACTTTCTAACTTGTGTTCCACTTATATTAGTGCTACCAACTTTCAACTTAAACGTTGGTACTATATAAATATAACCGGCATCTTCGAAACCCTTCATATTTTTTCCAGTAAATTTCGTATAATACTTACCACCAAGTCTACCCGCATCTTTTTTACCTAAACCAACAACTAAAGCTGTTGTTTCTGAATCAAACTTAGATAAAATATTAATTGGTGAATAAACATTCTTTTCTTGAACAATAAGACTCTTTTTTATACCATACATTTTACTAATAATTTTCTGTTTTTCTTTAAAATTAAATGGATGTCTATCGCCGCCACTAACATTTGACGTAGCTATATAAACATTATTTTTACCGAATTGCGTAACCATCTCATTATAAGTATTATAGTGTCCAACATGAAAGGGTTGAAATCTACCAACATAAACACCAACTACGTGTTCTATTTTCTTTGGTGCTTCGTCTAAAGTAGCTCGAACAACACTTTCAACAAGTTTTTGCATTCCGTTCAATTCATTTCTCCCTCAATTTTCTTATTTTTCTTTTAATAGAATATCGGTTATCTTCCAATTTTTTCCAAACACCCTTAATTGGTGATGCTCCGGCCGGATACCATTTAAAATACATTAATCTGTCAACTATACCACTATCATCTTTTCCTTCTGCCGCATAAGTTTTATATGCCGTACCCATGTTCTTAGAATACGTGTCAATAACATTAGCTCCAACACCTCGTCCAACGTGTTTCTCTCTCCACTTGTCTCTAGCAACAGCTAACTCTACATATATATCTAAATATACAATAATATTATGATATCCTTGTTGCCGAGTTTTTTTCAATCTACTTAAAATTTTTGCTGGTTTTGACGCTACAGTATCTATTACAAGAAGTTTCCCGGCTTTATGTATTTTAGTATTAAACAAATCCTTTTCATATTTCTTTGCTAAATCTCTTATATCAAAATATGACGCATAATATGATTTATATAATTGTTTATAATACCAACTAGCACCCTTACTCTTATTTTCTTCCCACCAACCATAATCAACTGGTAAACTTATTTGTTTACCTCTATTAGAAGTATAAGTTGTCTGTATTACAAACTCTTGAAAACCTCTTTCACTATTTATCTCCTTTATTAAATGTTGATAATGTAACATTGCAGTATCATATTGTAAAGCTTGTACTTGTGCATCAGAATTAGTTACACTATACCCTGTAAATCCTGGTATATAGGTTTTTGCTTCATTATTAATCCAAGTTGACTTTCCAGCGGCTGGTAATCCCATTAGAACAACACAAAGTTTCCCTGTATCTTCGAGAAACTCTCGAAGTTCAATTTTTATTATTTCTTTTAAAAGTTTTCTTAACATTAAACTTCCAATGCTCTCCTAAACCAACCAAAATAAAATCTTTCCAAATCTGGTTTTCTTGTTACTAAATCGGCATAATACTTAACACGATATGCACGAACTCTATCTAACTCAACACCATCCATTGCTCTTATCGTCATCGGCCCCATTCCACCATCTACCTTTAATCCTGCTCCTTTAGCGTTAGCAGTTTCTTGTAAAATCTTTACTGCTCTTCCTCTACCTTG
>Ga0209402_10001601_pt1 | contig 24257 bp, 16 predicted proteins | sample ArcticOcean_MG_C_3_FD_187437 | JGI IMG/M metagenome (GOLD analysis project Ga0209402, IMG submission 187437) | Marine microbial communities from western Arctic Ocean - ArcticOcean_MG_CB8_126 (SPAdes) (version 2) | ecosystem: Environmental > Aquatic > Marine > Oceanic | place: Arctic Ocean... | reverse complement strand
GGGCACAGTGAACGGACCGCCGGGTTCATCGGCGAAGGCCACCTGCATAGTCGCGCCACGCGCCCCACCACCGTAGCCGCTCCACAAACGAACCTGTTTGATCTGTTTGGCTTTGCCGAAGTCGACGACGAAATGACTGCCGGGATTCCAGATGAATCCCGCGTCGACGGCTTTTCCGGTCACGTTGCGGACGCCATACGGTCCGGGATTACCGAACGCCCCTGGAACCGGTGGATACTGGAACGTTTTCGGGTCGCCGGGATTGCTGCTGCTGGCCTCCTCGATCCGTGTCGCCGCATCATGGGCTCCCTTCACCACGATCATCTTTGTGTCACGCCACTGCCGAACGACTTCTGCCATTTCTCCTTCAGGTGGCAGCTCATTCAGCGACTCCCAGAGCAGCCGCAGATACTTCGGACTCAGCGTTCGTCCCGCTGCGAGTTCCTGTTGCGCGGCAAACTCCTCCAGCGACAGGTCGACTGCCGGATCACGGTAGCGGTATCGCAACGTTGCCTTGAGGTAGTCGGCCAGAGGGAGTCGCCCCTCGCGGTCGGTGTACCGGGAATAGAAGTCCTTGATTCTCTGGGCCGCTTCGGCAATCCAGTCATGCCGATCGCTGCTCGGCGAGAAGCGAACCCCGGTCGGCGTCAGAACGGCATGTGCGGACACCTGCCGCGCAGCGTCAAGGTACTTCGGGAGCAGGTCCGGCGCCATGAACAGCGATTCACCGGTGTTGGCAAACCCTTCGCCGGCCACCGAATCTTCCAGGAACCTCTTCGCCGGCCGCAGGTCGACACCGGTCAGGTCACGAACCGAGTAGCTGTATTCCGCCTTGGTCAGACGCCGCATCAGCACCAGTCCCGGATCACCGGCACGGTCTCTCGCATCGGCCAACAGGTAACTCTCGGACCATTCGATCAGCCGCTTTCGATCAGCCGCTGACGGCTGAGGGCTGTTCCTGGGAGGCATCTCCCCGTCGCGGAGCCGTCGCAGCACTTTCTGCCAGGTTCGCGAGTGACTGCGAACGTCAGCAACTGTCCCGAAACGGGCGAGATCCAGTCCCCCCTTTTTCTTTTCGGCCGAATGACACTTCAGACAGTGTCTCTGCACAAGTGGGAGGATTCGTTCTGGATACTCTTCCGCCAACCGGACCAACGACTCCTCGGCAAATGCCGGCGTTTCCAGTTCGGCCACACTGCTATCGACCACCGGATCTTCGGCCGGCTCGAATCCGCACCCCACAAAAAGCAGCGAGAGTAGCAAGCAGACACGCAGTCGTGTCATGTCGACACCTGGTAATCGAGCAAAGAAGTCCGCGGTAATTCTACTGCAATTCTCACCTCATCACAGCAACATCCGCGTGACGATGCCGTACGCCCACATCGGCCTGAACGATCAGGCCAGGTCGGTCGCGGCGATTCCCGCACCGCAGATCCCGCGTCCTCCACTCCCGGAACCAATTCCCTGGAAGTGAACACCGACAACTACCCGCGCGGCTGGGTTAGTATGTCGTCAACGACATTGCCATGAACGTCCGTCAAGCGATAATCCCGCCCCTGGAAGCGGTAGGTCAGTCGTTCATGATCGATTCCCAGGCAGTGCAAAATCGTCGCATGAAAATCATGCACATGCACCGGATTTTCCGTGATGTTGTAGCAGTAGTCATCGGTCTTGCCGTGAGTTAGTCCCGCTTTCACACCCCCGCCAGCCATCCAGAGAGAGAAACACCGCGGATGATGATCGCGACCAAATGCATTTGGGTTGCCTTGCGCGTAGACAGTACGACCAAATTCTCCGCCCCAGATAACCAGCGTATCCTTCAGCATGTCACGTTGTTTCAGATCAGCAATCAATGCCGCTGATCCCTGGTCGGTCTCCCTGGCAAGCACTGGCAAGTTCTTAGCCGCATTACTGTGATGATCCCAGCCACGGTGAAACACCTGGATAAAACGCACTCCGCGTTCGGCCAGCCGCCGCGCCATCAGGCAATTTGCCGCATGAGATCCCGGTTGTTTTGCCTCTTCGCCGTACAGCTTGAACGTGCTTTCCGGTTCATCGGAAAAGTCCGCCAGTTCGGGAACCGAAGTCTGCATTCGGTAGGCCATTTCATACTGCGCAATGCGAGTGGTAATCTCGGGGTCACCAACTTCTTTCAGACGCAACGCGTTGAGCCTGGCAAGTTGATCCAACCAGGATCGGCGACTCGCCAAACTACCACCGGCAGGATCATTCAGATAAAGGACGGGATCCCCCTGGCTGCGAAATTTCACTCCCTGGTACTTGGATGCCAGAAACCCACTTCCCCACAACCGGTCATAGAGCGGCTGAGCCTCGCCAAAGGTATTACGAGTGAGCATGACCACGAATGCCGGCAGATTTTCGGTCTCACTGCCCAGCCCATAACTCAGCCAGGCTCCTAGACTCGGTCGCCCGGGCTGCTGGTGACCCGACTGGAAAAACGTCACTGCCGGGTCGTGATTGATCGCTTCGGTGTGCATCGACTTGATGACACAAATGTCGTCGGCCACGCCACCCAGATGAGGCAACAGTTCACTCAGCCAGAGTCCTGATTCACCATGCTGGCAGAACTTGAAGGGTGACTTGACGACCGGGAACTTCTTCTGGCCAGCCGTCATGCCAGTCAGCCGTTGTCCGCCCCGAACGGTCGCAGGCAACTCCTGCATATGCAGCTTGTCCAGCGACGGTTTGTAGTCGAACAGATCGACATGCGAGGGAGCGCCAGACTGCAGCAGATAGATCACGCGTTTGGCCGTGGGTGCAAAATGCGGAACACCTGGCAACCCGCCGTTGCCAGCCACAGCACCTGGTTTCTGAGCGACCGTCTCTCGATCTTGGTTCAACAGGTGAGCCAACGCGGCCACACCGATCCCGGTACTGGAACGGCGAAAGAACTGCCGCCGGTTTTCAATCAGTCGTGATTCCCACCAGGCGTGACTCATTGCCTAACCTTTCGAAATCGCTTCATCTAGATTCAATAACATCCGCGTCACACTGGTCCAAGCTGCCTGTTCGACCATGTCGAGTTGAGACAACTGACTGGTCTGGCCAACCTGCAGGAGCTTCTTCGCTGCTGGCTCGTCAGCTCGAAATCGCACAAACTCCGACCGGTAAACCGACCCGATCAGTGCCGCCTCTTCTTGCGTCGGACGTCTTCCCGTAGCCAGTCGGAAGCCAAACACAACTCGCGATTCAACCGCCTCACCACCTTCTCGCATAACTCGACCAGCCATTTGCTGGGCTGCTTCAATGAACTGGGGCCCATTCAGCAACAGCAGGGATTGCAGGGGTGTGTTGGTTCGTGACCGCTGCAAGGTGCAGAACTCTCGTTCCGGAGCGTCGAGTGTCTTGAGCATCGGTGAGGGGACGGTTCGCTTCCAGAACGTGTACAGGCTGCGCCGGTAAAGATCTTCTCCTTGCCCCTGTGGGTATTCCCTGGAATAGCCGGGCCGATTGTTCAATTCCATCCAGAGTCCCTTGGGCTGATAGGGGTAGACACTCTTGCCGCCTAACCGCTTCACCAGCAATCCACTGACCGCCAGCGCGTTGTCACGAATTTCTTCTGCTGCCAGCCGCATCCGGGGACCGCGAGCCAACAGGCGGTTTTCCGGATCGGCAGCATAGCCCGCCGTACCCGCATGGGAGGATTGCCGGTACGTGGCCGACGTGAGAATCAGCCTGTGGACTTTTTTGATGTCCCACCCCTGCCTAATGAACTCTGCTGCCAGCCAGTCAAACAACTCGGGATGACTGGGCATTTCTCCTTGCACGCCAAAGTCCTCCGATGTCTTCACCAGGCCGACTCCAAACAGGCGCTGCCAGTAACGATTGACCGTCACCCTGGCGGTCAGCGGATGCGACGGGTCCATCAGCCACCGGGCCAGTCCCAGTCGGTTCCGTGGCACGTCGGCCGGCAGTTGTGGAAAAATTGCCGGCACCGTGGCCGCGACTTTCTCGCCGGGGGCATTGTATTGGCCACGCTTGAGAATGAACGTATCACGCGGCTTGGCAAGATCCTTCATTACCATCGTGGCCGGAAATACCGTCGCCTTGCCGCGTTCCAATGCAGCAATGCGAACCAGCAGCACCCTATGCCTGCCATACTGTTGCTGGTAGTAGGCTGCCAGAGTTTTCTGCTCCGGCTCGGAGCGATCCGTGACAGCAAGGGACGCAATTCGCACGATGTCCACTGGCGGACCAACGTAGCCCAGAGCTTCGGTTGGCGCCGAGTTCACCGACAGCCTCACCCGCCCCACGCCGTGGGTCCCAAAGCTGGCTTCATGACGCATTCGGAACCGCAGCACGCTACCACCTTCATAGCCAAACGGTACCGAGGCCACGAAGATCGCTGCCACGGGTTTCTTGCGGACCGGTCCATCCACGGCCCAACCGTTGTTGTTGCTCGTGGTCCCGTCAATCGCCTTCTTGATCTCGTAATTCCGCTGCGAATATTCTGCCCTCGCCTGGCTGAACTTGACCACCTGGGATGTCTCGGGATTCTTGACCGAAACGACAGTCAATTCGAATTCACTCAGTACGAAGTTCGAGTTGGAATGGCGGCCTGGGCCACCACCTGGCAGGGAAGGATCCGTCAGGGCCTGCAAGCGAACCGCGGTCACTCCCAACTGATCCGTCCGCGCGTGAATGTCGTAGACATCCTTGCCCGGGTTGGCACCGCCAACCAGCAAAGAATGATCCTCCTGCTTAGTGAACTTCGAACCACCACTGGACTTCATGAAGTCGGGATTCAGAACACCCCAGCCATAAACACCGGAAGCGATTTTTCGAGCCCACTGCTCCACTTCAGCCGCGTTATCAACAGGCCTTTCCAGTTCAGCCCGTAAACGGGCAATCTCCTGGTCAATCTCCCGTCGTTGCTGCTCGGCCAATGGAGACGCAATGCTCTCCTGGGGAGCAAAGCCCAAGCCTCTTTCCGGGACCTGGTTAAAGAAGGCAAAGAGCCCATAGAATTCCTTCTGAGAGATCGGATCGTACTTGTGTTCATGACAACGTGCACAGCCCACGGTGAGCCCCATCCAAACGCTGCCCACCGTCACCAGTCGATCCATCACGTATTCCACGCGATATTCTTCATCAATGATCCCGCCCTCAATCGTTATGCCATGGTTCCGATTGAAACCGGTTGCAAGTCGCTGCTGGGCCGTTCCCTTGGGTAACAGGTCACCAGCCAGTTGTTCGATCGTGAACTGATCAAAGGGTAGGTTGCGGTTGTAAGCAGCGATCACCCAGTCTCGCCAAACCCACTGGGTCCGCTCCGTGTCGTACTGGTAGCCGTTCGTGTCGGCGTAGCGAGCCAGGTCCAACCAGTGTCGTGCCATCTGCTCCCCGTAAGCGGTCGACTGCAGATAGCGATCCACCATTTTCTCGTAAGCTCTGGGAGACTTGTCCTCAACGAACCGATCGATCTCTTCGATGGTTGGAGGCAAACCGGTCAGGTCAAACGCAACCCGCCGCACGAGAGTTTCCGCGGGTGCCTGCGGAGCGGGAGTCAATCCCTCACTGCGCAGTCGCCTCAACACGAATTGATCAACGGGATTTTTTGGCCAGGCATCTTCCGCCAACTTTGGGAGTGCGGGCTGCACGAGTGGCTGAAAGGCCCAGTGTTGCTGCCAGGGAGCACCTTGCTCTATCCAGCGACGGACCAAATCGATTTCTTTGGCAGTCAGGTTTCGATTGGATTCCTTCGGTGGCATCCGCTGATCGGGATCAGCATGGGAAATACGACGCATCAATTCGCTGCGCTGGGGATGGCCTGCGACAATCGCCGCCTTGCCCTTTCGCTTGGCAAACGCACCCGCCGGGATGTCCAATCGCAATTCCGCTTCCCGAGCCGCGGCATCCGGCCCATGACAACGAAAACAGGCATTGGAGAGAATCGGCCGAATGTCCCGACTGAAGTCGACCTTCTCTTCAGCCCCTGCTGCTGAAACACACAACAGACAGCAGCAAGTGATCAAGACATTTCGCGGCCAGCAAACCATGCGTCTGATTTTCCACAAGAACTTGGGCCTGGCTCATCATTCTAGACGGAAGATTGCTTCCTACGACAGCGACATCCGTATGACGATGCGATACACCCACATTGGCCTCGACGATCAATCAGGCCAGGGCTGACCGAACTGACATCCGCCATTGAAGTTCATAGACGGCAGAGTATTTTGACCCAACGGGAGTTGGGCCCACTCAGATCTTTCCGTCCAAACCCATCTGATGATACTTGTGGGTGATCGTGTCCTGGTTTTCCAGAAGCCAGTCAATCGATGGTTCGTTGTGCATGGCTTTGTGAATTGCCTGAGCCATCGCCTTACGGTGGATGTCGAACAACGCTTTGTGGTCAAGGTTGTCGTCGGTAATCACTCCAGGGTTCAACCACACGCTGCAGATGATTCCCAGGTCGTTGGCTTGGTCTTTGGGCAGATCACCCGCGCGAACCGCATCCAGCACGCCATTGGCGATCGCAGCCTGGACAGTTCCCATCAGAATGTTGGTGTAACGGCTGTTCTTGACCGTCACCTTGCTAACGCACAACGTCACAGGACGAACCTGGATATCGGTATTCAGGATGGCAAACACCTTCGAGTGCCCCATCGCTTGATCACCTGTCAAAGTCGCCAGTGCGGTGCCGACTGGTCCATCGAGTTCTCCGATCACCACTTCCGGTTCTGCAGCGGTGAAGGGCGGACCACCGGCAACCAGAGCTTCGCCAGTACGGAAAATGATGCGATCGGACATGGAGATAGAGCTTTCAAGACGGTTTCTGGAACAGTTGCACAACGATGATTACATGATCATCCAACGGGCGAGCTAACCTACCGGCATGCAATTCGGCATGTAAGCCGATGTCTCCACGCTCCACACCCCGTAGGACCAAAAAAAACCGCCGACGGGTAAATGCAGGAGATTCCAGCAACGCACCCAGCGGATCCAGAGGCTGTTCTCGTGACCAGTCACAGAATGCAAATCACAACTTGGCGAGTGGTACCATTCACGCGGGCAGGTCACCGCCGCAGCAAACAGCTTCGGATATTTCGCGACGATCGACCACGTACCGTATCCCCCCATGCTCAGCCCGGTGCAGTACATCCGCGAGCGATCGATCTTGTGCGAACCGGCCACATGCTCGACCAGTGCCTTGAGCTGTTCGGGATTCCACCCGGCGCCCTTCGGGCACTGTGGCGAGACGACGACGAAGGGAAACTCCTGGTCCCTGGCCGCAAGGCGGGGCGGCCCCCACGCCTTGACCGCCTGGATGTTGTCGCCCCGTTCTCCGGCACCGTGAAGAAACAGCAGCAGCGGCCACGCCTTCTTCTTCTCGTACGACTTGGGCACAAACAACCAGTACCCGACCTGCTTCTTGCTGACCGCCAGCTTGTGAGCCGTCTGTGACCCGGGCACGGGCTCTTCGGCCGAGACCCGTGCGAACCCGAAGAACAGCATCGCAGTCGCGGCCGCCAGCAACACCGCGGCGCGGGAAGCTCTTGCTTGTCGTGTCATGGTTACCTTTTTCCTGTCTAGGTGTTTCCCGCCAGTGCCCCGCAGGCCGGGGCGATCATTAGCAGGTAACACGGAGAGAACTTCACGGCGTGCAACACTCGGGTCGACCTGACGGAACCGACGACGACCACCCGCCGGTTATAGCAAACCGACCAGGCCTCGGGGTCCGGTGACTTCCCTGGCATCCGAGAGTGGTTCGGTTCGAAACTGGCCGTGGGTAGTAATGCCGTTTGGCACAACAACATCCCACGAATCGACTCGCTGCGTCAAAAACACCCTCACGTGCTCCCCGGTCCTGACAAAAGGGGGATCTCCTGCCGGATGCTGCCCCGTCGAGAACCGCTTTTCCGCCTTCGTTTCGACCAATGCTGACATGAACCCGAAGTCGGTGTTAGAATCTGGAATCATGCAACAGTCTACTCATAGTCACGACCACGCATTCACCGGTTTGAATCCACGAGTCCGAGAGGCCGGGTCATTGAACTCGAAACGCCAAAATGAGAGCACTAGCAGTCACTGGCCTCCTGCTGTCTCTCGCGATCGATCCCGTCCACGCAGCGGGCAACGACGACCGCAACTTCTTTGAAACACGTGTTCGGCCATTGCTGATCAAGCATTGCCTGGCTTGCCATGGATCAAAGAAACAGGAATCGGGCCTGCGGCTGGACACACCGGCGGGCTGGGCCCGCGGTGGTGAACTGGGACCGGCGATTGTTCCCGGAAAGCCGTCGGACAGCCGACTGATCCAGGCGGTCAACTATTTCGACCCCTCGCTGAAAATGCCGCCTCGCGGAAAGCTGTCGCCGACCGAGATTGCCGACCTGACGCGGTGGATCCAGCGAGGAGCGATCGATCCGCGAAGATTGACACCGGACACGGCGACTGCGAAACGAATGACCCTCAAACAGGCACGGAGTTTCTGGGCTTTTCGCCCACTCACTGCGCCTCGCGTCCCCAAAACCCCAGACACCACCTCGATCCAAACACCAGTTGATGCCTTCGTGTGGGAGCGGCTGCACCACCACGGGCTGTCCGCGGTCGCCCCGGCCGACAAACGCACTCTCATTCGCCGTGCCACTTTCGATCTCACCGGACTCCCACCCACGCCAGCCGAAATCAAGACGTTTCTGGACGACAACTCACCGAAAGCCCTGCGGGGAGTTGTCGACCGCTTGCTCGATTCGCCGGCGTACGGTGAGCGATGGGGCCGACACTGGCTGGATGTGGCTCGCTACGCCGACACGGCCGGAGACGGGTCCGACTATCCCGTCCGCGAGGCGTACAAGTACCGCGACTGGGTGATCGATGCATTCAACCGCGACATGCCATTCGATCAGTTTCTACGCGAGCAGATTGCCGGCGACATTCTTGCCAAGCAACAGGCCGATAACGGGCCGGAACGATACGCCAGCCAGGTCACAGCAACCGGATTTCTCGCCATCGGAAAACGTTACGGGTACAAGGCATCACCCGACTACCAGTATCTCGACTTCGCCGACGTGATTGATTCGGTCGGACGCTCCCTGCTGGGGCTCTCGTTGGGATGTGCACGATGTCATGACCACAAGTACGACCCCATTTCCGCCGCCGACTACTACGCCCTGTATGGAATTTTCCAGAGCACAACGTGGGCGTTTCCGGGCGGGGAAGAGCAGAAACGGCCTGCCCATTTCCCACCGCTCGTTCCACCCACGCTGACCGCAAAACTGGAAACACTGAAGGCCGAAGAACTCGCCCGCCTCGATACGCAACTGTCGGTACTCAAACGCCGACAGATGGAATTTGCCCCAAACTGGCGAGCTGGCGGATTCGACCTGGGATTTGAAGCCCAGAAGTCCAGCCAACGGCCCGGCAGTCCGTGGGTCTGCGCTGGTCCAATCGAAATCACCACCGAGGCACAGAGCCCATTCCAGCACATCCATCCGAAAGGCACACTCGGCGTGAGAATCGGTAGCGGAAAACCGACTGACGGACTCCGCTATGTCTTCAAAGATGGCCTGCAAACCAAGCCGGGCCGGCACATGCACTTCACGGTGGATTTCCGGTCCCTGGAATCACCGGGCAAATCCGGCGCCTTTCGTTTTTATCTCGGGCGAGGCGTCGTCCAGTCGCTGGCCATTCAGTGCAGCGCCACGGCAACCGAGTTTGCGATTCGAAATGGAAACAAGTGGGAAACGGTTCGCCGAATCACTCCCGGCACGTGGTACACCCTGAGAATTTCGATCGATCCGGCCAAGAAGACTTTCTCCGGTGTCGTCGGCGCTCCGGATGACCTGACCACGTTTGCCAACAAGGCCGTTGGCCCCGGCTGGGACGGCATTGCCGACTGCTTCATTTGCGATGCGACCGGGCATGTCGCCGGCCCCGCCTGTTCGCGTGACCTCGACAACATCGGCCTCCAGGACGTGGCATTTGCTCCCCCCGACGGCCAGCCCGTCAAACCCAGGCTCTCGACTCCCGAGACCAAGACACTTGCCGCTGCGGCCACGAAGGAGATCGAGGCACTCAAGCGAAAACGGCAGACCCGTGCGGAAAGACCGGCCTACGAAGTCGCGTACGGAGTCAGCGAAGGAACTCCCGTCAACGCCCACATACAGCAGCGAGGCGAGCCAGGCCGGCTTGGTCGTGAAATCCCCCGACGGTTTCTCGAAGTCCTCGGCGGCGACCGGCTGTCCAAGCCGGCCGCTGGCAGTGGCCGACTCGAATTGGCCGATTGGATCACGCGACGGAAGAATCCGCTGACAGCCCGCGTGTTCGTCAATCGTGTCTGGCTGTGGCACTTCGGAACCGGGTTGGTCTCAACGCCCAGCGATTTTGGCTCACGTGGACAGCCCCCCACACACCCGCGGCTTCTCGACTGGCTCGCGGTGCAATTCATTGATTCCGGTTGGTCGGTCAAGGCGCTGCATCGCCTGATCATGAACTCACGTACGTACCAACTTGCCAGCGACGACAACGACCGGAACCTGCAGGTCGATCCCGACAACCTCTGGCACTGGCGGTTTGCCAGGCGACCGCTTGACGCCGAATCGATTCGTGATGCCATGCTCGCTCTGAGCGGCCACCTCAACCGGACAATTCCCCAAGCGCATCCGTTTCCACCAGTCAACACGTGGGGTTTCTCCATCCATCACCCGTTCCACGCCGTATACGACTCCAATCACCGCAGCGTTTACCTGATGGTGCAACGAAACCGTCGACACCCTTACCTCGCCTTGTTCGACGCTGCCGATCCGAACCAGAGTGTGGCATCGCGCCAACCCACCACGACGCCCACACAGGCTCTTTACCTGATGAATTCGCCATTCGTTCACACGCGGGCACGCGGTTTTGCAGAACGGCTTCTGGCGGTACACCGGGACACTCGAACCCGGGTACGTGTTGCTTTCGAGATGGCCCACGGCCGACTTCCCGGAGACCGTGAGGCCGAAACTGCCATCGCTTTCGTGGCTGGGTATCAGAAGAAATTGGCCGGCGAACAGGCCACGGCGAACCAGGAGCTCACCGCGTGGTCGGCACTGGCCAGGGTACTGTTGACGAGTAATGCGTTCCTGTATGTCGATTGAGTCGATTGATGCATCATCTTTCCACATCGCGTCGCGAATTCCTTCACCGCGCATCCGGTGGATTTGGCGCCGTCGCGCTGTCCGGCCTGTGGAACAACCTGCAAGCCCAGGCACACGACCCGCTGAGCGCCCGCCAGGGACATCACGCTCCAAAAGCCGATCGCGTGATCTTCCTTTATTCCACGGGTGGTGTATCCCACATCGACACGTTCAACCATCGGCCACAGTTGACGGTTGATCACGGCAAATCGATCACCGCCTCCCGCTGGCTCAACAAGTCAGGCGAATTCAAGCGTTACCTGATCAAGCCTCGCTGGTCGTTCAAGCGGCACGGCAACAGCGGAACATGGGTCAGCGACTTGTTCCCCCACCTGGGATCGATGATCGACGACGTGTGTGTGCTCAACGCAATGCACTGCGAAAGCGACGGACACGACAAGGCCACGCTGGCGGCCCACACCGGTTCGGCACAGTTCGCACGTCCCAGTGCCGGTTCGTGGGTGAGCTATGGGCTGGGAACTGAAAACCAGAACTTGCCATCTTTCATGGTGCTCGCCCCTGCAGCTCCCTACGCCGGAGCCCAGACCTGGGGCAGCGATTTCCTTCCGGGCTGCCACCAGGGGACACAGGTCGTTCCGGGGAAGAACCCGCTGCCCAACATCCGCCCACGTGTCAGTCGGCCTGCCCTGCAAAAGATGGAATTGGATCTCCTGGCCCTCTTGAACCGGGCGCACCAGAAAACACGCGAGGCCGACCAGGCCCTCGACGCAAGAATTCGCTCCTTCGAGACAGCCTTCGGCATGCAACGAGAAGCTCCCGAAGCGTTTGACCTGTCCGGTGAGACCCAGGCCACACTGGACCTTTATGGCTTGGAGCGAGGCGCGACGACAGGGTTTGGCTGGCAATGCCTGGTGGCCCGGCGACTGGCCGAACGCGGGGTTCGATTCCTGGAACTGATCGATGTTGGATCAAACAGCAACTGGGACTCGCACGGAAACATGGCTGACCATGCCAAGCTGGCCAGGGCAATCGACCAGCCGATCGCTGGGCTGCTGACCGACCTGAAGCAGCGAGGCATGCTGGACCGCACCCTCGTCGTTTGGACAACCGAGTTCGGCCGCACTCCATTCAACAAGGCCGCCAACCACCCGGGACGCGAACACCACAACTTGTGTTTTTCATCGTGGATGGCTGGCGGCGGGATCAAGGGAGGCATCGTGCACGGTGCATCCGACGAACACGGCATCCTGACCGCAGGCGATGCCGTACACACGCACGACCTGAACGCCACGATGCTTCACATGCTGGGCATCGACCACGAACGACTGACCTACCGACACGCCGGGCGCGACTTTCGCCTGACCGATGTTCACGGCCAGGTGATCCAGGACGTCATCGCCTAGTTGCGACCTTCGACGAAGTCCTTGCTCAGGATCACCTGGCGAATCACGGACTTCATTTTGAAATGATCCTGCTGGGTCTTTTCAACAATCTCGTCCACGGTGATGGTGTCCGTGGCGGAGAGTTCCCGTGCCAGGGCAAATCTCAGCATGTGGCTGACAAAGGCTTTGGCAAATCGTCGTTCTTCCTGCACCAGGGCACTTTTGAACCGCACGATTCCGTCGAAATCGTGTTTCCGCAAAAGCGCCCCACTCGCGTCCACCTTCTGTCCGTTCTCGTACTTGTCTCGCCAGCGGCCGGTGATGTCGAAGTTCTCCAGGGCAAAACCCAGCGGATCAAGCCGCGAGTGACAGCCGGCACAACTGGGATTCTCGCGGTGAGCGGCAAACCGTTGCCGGGGAGTCAGGTTCTTGCCATCGTCCTCCTCCTTGAGCGGAGGCACGTCGTTGGGCGGTGGAGGTGGAGGATCGTTGAAAATGACCTCGATGATCCAGGCTCCGCGAGAGATGGGATGCGTCCGCCGTGGTCCCGAGGTCATGCTCAGAACGGCAGCATTGGTGATCACTCCGCCATAACGAGGATCGTCGGCTGGCACCCGATCAAAGACCTGTGAACGCAACTTGCGACGGATCCCGTCTTCGTACCGCTTGTTGACTGCCTGCTGTGCCTTGTTCGGATCACGCCGTGGTGGAACCTTCTTGAGTTCGGCTTGGTACCGCGTCAGGCTCTTGGTCAACTCGTTTCGCCTGGCCTTCTGATCGGCAGTCAACGCGGCATCCACGTCCTTCTGTGCAATGTAGAGACCGTTTCCCGTAGCCGAGGCGGCAACTTCTGAGGCCGTCAAATCTCGATCATAAAGCCGGGCCTTGTCGATCCGGACTGCCAGGTGCCTGTTCCCACCCGGCGGCAGGTGACGCAGGCCAAAAATCACCGACGAGCGGTCCCTGGGAAACGTCGCCGCCCCCTTGCGAAAGGGCTTGCCGTATGGCTTGCCGTCACGATAGAGCGTCGTCGTGCCGTCCTTCGTGTAGACCATTGCCAGGTGCAGCATCTCGCCCGCTTTCGTCTCAGGTGTCGATCCGGCAAAGTCGTCGGTCCGACTGAATCCGTTGCTACCCGAGATCCAGTGCCGCGGCTTGCGTTCACCCAGCACAATCGTGTCGAAGAAGTCTCCGGGTCCCTGGATACCCATCACTCCACCACCCCTCTGATTCAGGTCCGAGACCTGGCACCAGACCTCCAGGCTCTTGGCCTTCAGGTCAATGGGCAACGGCTTACTGATCAGGAACGACCGGTTCAACACGACCATGCCATCCTGAAATTCGACTTTGCCACGTGCCTGCAGTTCCAGCGACCGGACAGACTCCTTGAGATCACCGTTGAACTCCCAGGCGGCATACGGCTTCAGATCCACTGGCTTGGCAGCCTCGGGGTCCTTTTTGCGAGCTGCCAGCAACTTGCTTCTCACCGACTGCAGCAACTCGTCCCGTTCGGTCTCTGTCTGCTTGATCGACCCCTGCAACTTCCGACGGCGGATGTCATTCATCCGTCCTTCTTCCACGATACGACGAACATCGACCCGCGGCGGTGTCAGGTCCGATGTGTACCACGTCTTCAGGAACTCGCTCTGAAAACCAAAGGTCGGCGAGATGAGCTCGATGAGGCGTCGGTCTTCAACAAAAACCGCGTCGAACAGCAACAGGGGTTCGAGCACCATCTGCAAGCTTGCCGGGTATTTTCTGTCGAGTTGAAAATACCTGCTCTTTTTCGGATCCGGCGTAACGGCCAGCAAGTTCTCCAATTGCATCCACTGGGAAGGAAAAGCATCGAGAAATCGTGAAATCTTCCGATCGGCCAGCATCCGATCGATGGTCCGGTTCAATGTCACAGGTCGTGCGAGTTCACCTCGCTTGGCCAGGCGAAGCAGTTCATCGTCCGGGCAACTGTTCCAGAGGAAATACGACAGCCGGGACGCCAACTCGAACTGGCGGTCCTGGTCATTCACGGTGGTGGACCGGTAAAGAAACAACGGCGACGAGAGTGCGGCCGACGCAGCCTTCTTCATGCAATCGGTGAATGGCACTCCCTGTTTCAGCTTGGCCGTGACGTAAGCGGCATAACGATCGCGCGTCACGTCATCGGCAAGACCACGAAAGGCACGGTGTAGAAAACGATCCAGTCGCTGCCGGATCACCAGTTCCCTGTCGGCATCGCCGGATGGTTCGGCAAAGAAGTCGTCCCACATGCCGACATTCTCCCTGGTGAAGTCCGGGCTCTTGACGATGGACACGCTGAGCCTCAGAAAGGCGTCCAACAGCAGAGGGGAGAGTGTGAGTTGATTCGCCTGGTTGTCGAATCCGTGCGATGCCCGCAGATCCTTGGGAAAAGCACGGACATCACGCAGTCCTGCCTTCGGCGCGAGCGAGTGCGACGCCACGGTGACCCGGTCGGGCATCTTGCCTGACTTCGACACCAGGTAGTTTCCAGCCCGGGTCATCAATTTTTCCGGCACGGGAAACACATCCCGCTTCAACCCAAAGAGATCCTTGAGGGTGTTGTTGTATTGCAGGCGATTGAGCCGGCGAATCGCGACCGGTTTTCGGTTCCCCTGGGCTCTGGCCGCCGTCCGCAACATTCTTCTCAGGATCGTGAGCAACCTCGCGCGGTCTGGTTTGCTGATCTGCGGCTCACCCTCGGGAGGCATGTCGTTGGAGTCGACGACTCCAATGATGTCACTGATCAACTCGGGCTTCCCGAGCAACTGGCGTTCCGAGGCAACCTGTTGGAGATTGACCTTTCCATTGACTTCCTTGCCACCGTGGCATCTCACGCATTTCTCGGCGAAAAGCGTTTTGAGGTACCCATCGAAGTCGTCAGCCCGAACCGATGCAGACACCGTGGCCAACGTGACCAATGCAATCGGCAGGCAGTGCCCAACGGCGAGCGTCCTGGTGAAAGCCATGCCCCCCCTCCTTAGGTCCAGAGATCTGAAATCACGCCGTTGCTATCAGCGAAAGCGTCGATCTCAAGCCCCATCAACTGGGCGAACGTCAGCCAGAGATTGGAATTCAACGTGCCGCTCTTGCACTTGAGCAGGCGGCCCTGCTTGACCTGCCCCTGGGCCCCGCCGGCCACAATCATCGGCAGGTCGTAGTACTGATGTGTCGCTCCGTCACCCAGCCCGGCGCCATAGGAGACAATCGAATTGTCGAACATCGTGCTGCCATCGATCTCCTTGATTTCCTTCATGCGTTTGAGCATGTAGGCGTACTGCTCAACGTGGAAGATGTCGATTTTCTGGACCTCTTTGTAGCCGTTGCCCTTCTGGTTGTGCGTCATGTTGTGGTGCTGCACGGCCTTGTCGAAGACACCCTCGTAGAGCAGGGTCGCATCCCATCTCTCCGGACCAATCATGAACGTGCAGATATTGGTGATGCCCATCTGCAAAGCCAGCAGCATCAGATCACATTGCAGCTTGATGTAGTCGCCCCGCGGCAAGATCTCGTTTTTCGGGATATCGATGTCCGCATCGGCGATCAGTTTCCGTTGCTTGGCAATTCGGATCTCGAGGTTCCGGACCATCTCCATGAACTCTCCGAGCGTCTCGCGGTCCTCGCGGCTTAGCTTCCTGGAAAGTGATTTGGCATCCGCGAGCACAAGGTCGGTCACATCGGCGACATGCTTGCGGAAGCTGTTCCGCAGGAACAGCCTGTCGTACAGCTTCTGAGGATCACGGATCGACGGAGCGATGGCGTTGGGGCTGTACCAGGAGATGTTGTCGAACTCGATGGGTTCCTTGGGAGCCGTGAATCCGTTGCAGCTGATTTCCAACGTCGGGAAGACCGTCGGGCCACCCACCGCATCGCCAATCACCTGGTCAAGGGTCCGCCCATTCGGATGGCGGATGCCCTGCTCGGCTGCCTGCACGGGGGACAAGCTGGTCAGGTAGCAGGAAGCTCCCTGCGCGTGCACGTCCTGCCCATTCTTGTACGTCCGGTCCAACCCCGTGATCAAGGTGATGTCCCGAGCATACTCCTTGAGAGGCTGCATCGTTGACGTCAATTCCAGCGGGTAAATCCCGGGCTTGTTTTCAATCCGCCTCTGCTGTTTCGTCTTGTCGGCATTGAACCCCCCGATGAATCCGGGCAGGTCCGCATTCTCCTCTCCGGGAAAGAAACCACGACGCACGATCCCGTTGGGGATGTACATGATCACGAGTTTCTTGGACGGCCGCTGCGGTTGCCCCTTGGCCTTCGCTGCAAGAGAAGGCAGCCCCGGCAAGAACAGCGTGGCCCCGTTGGCAATCAGGAACTGCCTGCGAGAGAGTTTCATTCAGCCTGGTCCTGTGGATGTGTGCACGAAGCAAGAACTAAAACGCAGAACACGGAATACGTTGACTGCCTGTGAAATCAGAACCCGTCGCCCAATTGTACCGACATTTTGTCAATCCGGGATGCCCAGGATCGTGTGCAACTGCCTCCGGGATGGATTGCGTCATATTGCCGACTCGACTGCGTCCTGTGACCAATCGCAGCCACGGATTCGTCAAGTCGTTTAAAACACGCGATAAGTGGGGCCAAAAAGAAAGGCTCGCCAGAATGAACTGGCGAGCCTTTTTCGTTTTGAGCCGGGTTGTGATCCGGCATCAGTGGAGGCGGCGGGAATCGAACCCGTATCTAGTGAATCGAAATGGGAGAAGCTGCAACAACTCACGTCGGCACCTGATCCCACAACAGCATACTTGCAGTTGTTGGACGACACTCACGGTCACTCAGTGGCATCACGAGAACTGGAGCTGGCTTATCTCCTGGTCCGCTGGCCGCACCTGCCACAACCGTGCCGTCAGGTCATTCCGACATTGTTGCGGTCGGTGGATTCAACCTCTGCAAAACCATCCTGAGCCGTCACTCCCGCAGCCTGCTGGCACAGTTCGGGCTGACACCGAAGTCCAGACGCGGGCTGGCTGCGAGGGATCCCGGGGGAGGCGGTGCGATGTCGCTGGATGCGTGAACGCCGATGGCCAGGGGAGGTCTCTGCGTCCTGCCAACTAACCGTTTCAACAGGGTTCTGAGGACCCTTGAACTTACTCGGGTTCGTACCCATCACCTTTTCGTACTGCTCCTGTGTCACCTCATAAACGCCAAGCTCAAATGGCTGCGTCAAAGTCAAACTCCTGAAGGCTTCTTGCCCCCCCGACCCCGTGTAAATGTCCGGGCAGTGATCGGCACAAAACGCATACCTATACTGTTCACAACCGGGACATCATCCTGCGACTGGCTCTGCGATCCTGTGGCATTTGTGGACGTGGGATGCGGCACAGCTTATTTGTTTTCCACAACCTCGTAGATAACGTACTTCAGGCTGTGATTGCTTTTGTTTTCAAGCTGGAAGGAAAGTACTCCATCAACTGGCGTGAATTCCTGACCACCGCCATTGCCGTCTGTGCTGGTCACCCCGATCCCGACCTTAGCTCCCTTCGTTTGATGAAAGGTGATGCTTTCACCGTCCGCGAAACTGATATCATCCTGAAAGACGTTGGTACCAAAACCAATGTGTCGTTTGTTCTTCGCCTCCAGGTCGATCGTGACAGCTTCGCGAGCCTTAATCGTCCCACTTTGTAGAGCCCTCTGGTTGTCCTGACTGACAACAAAGCGTTCATACCATCGGGGGTCTTCCTCGGTATCGCCCGAGCCTGCGGCGACAGATTCCGGTCCACTGTCTCCCGTGTGTGAGGCGTCCTGCGGTTCAACTGTCGCAGCATCCGTCGATTCTGCCGTATCGGCTCCGGGTTTCACGGCCTGTTCGCCAGGTGCCGTGTCCGAATTGCCGCACCCAACTACAGCAACAAGCAACAGAGTGAGCAGTACTTGCTTCATGACGACAGCCTTTCCTGAACGGTCTCACGGAATTCCAGCACTGCGATGAGTCTACATCAGTTGCATGCCACCCCGAAACCATGCCGACGGCATCGACCACTATTGCGACGCCGTTCTGAGCTGTGAGATCATCACTCCCTCAGCCTGCTGGCACAGTTCGGGCTGACGCCGAAGTCCAAACGCGGGCTGGCTGCGAGTAATCCGGGGGATTCACTGGATGTGTTGGGGGCACTCTGGAACTGGTCGCGGTCAAGGGGGAAAGCCAGATTCGGGCATACCGCGGTAGCGATTCCGAATTATCAAGGTAGTAATCCACCAATCTTACTGAGGATACCGATCTTTCAAGTCCTCAAGCCCGCCTCCATTTTCGACATTCGTGTAACCCAGTTCTTCCAACGCTTGTTTCGCGCGACCTGCGCGACCACCGGCTCGTCAGTAAAGAACCAGTTTAGCGGACTTGTCTTCGGTGACTTCGCCAATCCGTTCCGTAATTTCCGTGTGTGGAATCCAAACTGCGTCACGAAGATGTCCCGAATCCCATTCTTCTTGAGAACGAACGTCGATGATGAATTCCTTCGAAGCTGCCTCCGGCGTGTCACTTTGCTCAGCGGAATCAGCATCGGCTTGTTGCGGTTTGTCGATCTCAGTTGCGTCCGGTGATGTGGCGACGGGGGCAACTTGTTGCTGGCAGCCGACCATGGCAAACGCAAGCAGAAGCAGCGCGTGGTACCTCACGATCTTCATTGATATGTCCTTGCGGGATGAGTGGTAAGTCCGGATTAGGTTGTAGCATTGAATTGCGATCTGAGCAGCTTCCGACGTTTGTTCATGACCTGCCCGCGGGTCCAATCTCGTAACTCCGAAGTAGCCAAGCGGTTATGGCACATGCTACAGGACGTGGGAGTATCCTGGGAGTGGAAAGATGACGCCAATCGTCAACCGATGGCACTCGGGACGGAAGAACTGGCCAAGGTGATCACCGCCTGGCCGCTGCTCTCTGCCGATCTCAGGCAGGCCATCCTGGCGATTGTTCACTCGGCCGACGTGATGGCCGAAGCTTCGCTTGCCGCGACTGAGTGAGCGACAATTCCCACCGCCGCTGTGCGTGGTTCGGATCTGACGAGTTGCACGCCGGGGCTGGGGTTGGGATATTGGGGGGGTAAGGTCAGCCTGCTGTCAGTTTGATGTGGCCAATCCACCCGATAGAATGGCGCGTTCGCAGTGGAGCAGTCTGAACGTGGTGTTTTCGCGCAACGCTGCGGGACACCTCTTGAGGAATTGGACAAGTGGCGGAAGGTACCATCAAACGACTCACGGACAGGGGCTTCGGGTTTCTTGACACCGGGAGCGATAAGGACTTGTTTTTTCACTCGTCAAGCCTCGATGGCGTGAGCTACGAGGAACTCCAAGAAGGGCAACGAGTGTCATACAACGAAGGACATGGATCGAAAGGGCGATGTGCCGAGGACGTCAAGCCGGTCTGATGAGGCTGAGAGAAACATTCGTTTTCAATCACGGAGAAGCAGATATGGGTGACAAGGGAAGTAAAGATAAAGGCAAAAAGGAACAACAGAAAAAGGCCCTGCTTAGCCCCAAGGAAAAACGACAATTGAAAAGGGAAAAGAAGAAGAAATAGATACGCACCGAAGTGCACCCTCATGACCTTACCCCCTCCCGTTGTACCAGTGGAAATGAGAGGATCACCCGGATCACTCGAAGCCAGCCCGCGTTTTGACTTCGGCGTCATCTCGAACTGTGCTCGCAGGCGGCGGAAGTAACGATTTCACCGCTCAGAACGGCGTCGCAGTAGTCCGCCGATACACGCGGCATGGTTTTGGGGTGACATGCATCGGATGTAGACTCGCGGGGTGTCGCCGCAACTGCGACAACACCGTGCGACTGCATAGGTCTCTGGGCTACAGACCAGCGGCTCCAGAGCCTGTTCTCGTGACCAGTCACAGCAATCAGATTACCACTTAGCGAGTGGTACCATTCACTGGGGCAGGTCACTCACCGTTCAGCAAAACTTCTGGAACGTCCCGCTGCCACTCATTGGATCGGATGTTGCGATGAGGAACACTCTTGGGTTTGTGCTGCTTCCTGTCATTCTCGCTGCCAGCGCATTCGCATTTCCCGACCTGCCTCTGGAGTCAGGGGCACTTGCTCAGGACGGTTTTCAGGCGGCTTCTCCCAACGGCAGCGACGACGTTGCCGTCCCGACAACTCGGGACGGTAAACCGAGGGTGGTTTCGCGGGAAGGTGCCGAATACCTGGAAAGACGCCGAAAGAGCGCACCGTTCGGCACAGTGAAATTCGATCTCCAGAGATTGCGGGCGGGTATGGGGACACGCAACGAGCCGCGCGTCAAAGGCGTCAGGTTGATTCCTCTGAAGATTGGAAAGATTCCCTGTGAATGGGTTCTGGCACCGGGTGCCGACCCCGATCTACGGCTGCTCTATCTGCATGGTGGCGGCTGGGTCTCAGGATCGGGAGGAAACTATCTCCCGTTGGCAGCCGACATCTCAGTGGCGGCCGGGTGTGCCGTGCTGCTCCCTGACTACCGACTTGCGCCGGAGCACCCGTTTCCTGCCGGGCTTGAGGATTGTATTGCAGCTCACGACTGGCTGGTTGCTAACGGACCATCAGGCCCTCGCCCCGCCAAAGCGACTTTCATCGCAGGGGATTCGGCGGGCGGCAACCTGACTCTGGCAACGCTGCTGGCACTGCGAGACCGCAAGCGACCACTTCCGGCGGGAGGCATCGCCCTTTCCGCAGCCACGGACTTTACGCTGGCAAGTGAGTCTCTGAAGACTGTCCATGATCCGATCATCAGTGCGAGAACTATGCCGGAATTCCGAGATCGCTATCTGGATAAGACGGACCCACGCAACCCGCTGGCGTCACCTGTCTTTGGCGAGTACCGCGGTCTCCCGCCGCTGCTGATTCAAGTCGGTGAACATGAAATGCTCCGCGATGACAGCATCCGAGTGGCGAAGAAGGCTCGTTCGGACGGAATCCAAGTGAAGCTCGAAGTCTGGCCTGGAATGGTCCATGTATTCCAGATCAGGAGACTTCCAGAATCCCGCGAGGCCATCGAACACATTGCCGACTTTATCCGCTCGCGCGTGCTTCGGTCGCGATAGAGGTCTCGGGGAAGGTCAGTAATGGGACAACAACTTGTCCCAGATAATCATTCGCAAATACAGAAACAATGGCCACGGCGGGGATCGAACCCGCGGCCCCCTCAGGCCGATCGGCCCGACACAGAATCCTGGGAGTATATTGGGAGTAAAACCTGCGCCAAAGCATGTCATTTGCCGTCATCGACTGGCAAAACGGTGACCATGGAACTGGCCACCGTTAACGACGAAAACCCCTGCGGTGACAGGGGTTTAGACGCCGTTTGTCCGTCCCTGGCACTGGATGGCACCAGGGACGAAAAGTGGAGGCGGCGGGAATCGAACCCGCGGGTCCATTCTCGTAACTCCGAAGTAGCCAAGCGGTTATGGAACATGCTGCAGGACGTGGGAGTGTCCTGGGAGTGGAACGATGACGCCAATCGTCAACCGATGGCACTCGGACACGAAGAACTGGCCGAGGTGATCACTGCCTGGCCGCTGCTCTCGGCCGATCTCAGGCAGGCCATCCTGGCGATTGTTCGCTCAGCGGACGTGATCGCCGAAGCTTCGCTTGCCGCGACGGAGTGAGCGACAATTCCCACCGCCGCTGTGCGTGGTTCGGATCTGGCGGGTTGCACGCCGGGGCTGGGGTTGGGAGACTGGGGTGTTCCAGGAGACCGACGATGGCTGAGAGAGCACTGACGCCGGAGGATCGACAACCGATGACTGCCACCCTGATCACGACCATCGCCCCGGCACATGTACGGCTGCGGTAAGCCCGACAACTTCTGGTTTCCCGAAGCACCCGGCAATGGAGGTCCACTCATGAATCCGAGCAACCGGCTTCTGCTGATTCCGGGCCATACGCATTGAACGAATTCGATCGACCTCGGATAATAACCTGCTGATGTCCAGCCACCGCCACATCTCCCGCCGTCAGTTCGACCGAACCCTTGGCCTGGGAGTCATGGGCCTGGGATTAGGGGATTTACTTGCCGAACGCGGGCAGGCCAGCCCCCTGACGGGCTTTGGCAAAGCCAAGCACGTCATCTTTCTGTTCCTCTATGGTGGTCCCAGTCAAATCGATTCCTGGGACATGAAGCCTGATGCCGCGGTCGAATACCGAGGGGAATTCACACCGATCACGACGGCCGTGCCGGGCGTCACTTGTTGTGAACATCTGCCGCTGCTGGCAAAACGCACAAAGGACCTTGCCATTGTCCGCTCAATGACAATGGAAGGCAGGAGCACCGGTGATCACCACTGCGATGCCTACTACGTATTGACGGGTCAGCGACTGACCAAGTCGGACATCGCCCAGGGAATCAACCGCAAGCCGCGACCAGACGACGACTGGCCATTCATCGGCTCCACGGTCTCCTACTGCCGGCCAACCAAGGGAGACTTGCCTGCTTCCGTTCAACTGCCGTTCTACAGCAACGAGTTCAGTGGCTACGTGGTTCCGGGGCAATTCGCCGGCAAGTTAGGTCGCGCTCACGAATCGCTGCTGATTCGTGGTGTTCCTGACCCCAAGGTGAAACACGGTTTCAAGCCACGGGAATTCCGAATTCCGTCATTCGAGTTGCCCGGCGAAGTCAGTCACCGGCGGATCGCGGGTCGAAAACGCCTGTTGCGGAAACTCAATGCCTGGCAAGGACGTGTTGAAAACTCTCGCCAGGTTGACAACTTCAACACGCACCAGCAGCGGGCATTCAGGTTACTCACCTCAAAGCGAGTGAAAGAGGCCTTCGACCTTGAACGTGAACCAGAGAGTCTGCGGAACCGTTACGGCAACACGGTGACGGCACAGGGCACATTGATGGCCCGGCGGCTTGTAGAAGCCGGGGTGCCTTTTGTCACGGTCCACTGGCGCACTCCTCAGAAGTCACCTCTGGTCTCCACCTGGGATACTCACGCAGACAACTTCTTCCACCTCCGCACGCACTTGCTGCCGGAACTGGACAAGATGCTCTCGGCCCTTCTGGAAGATCTGGACCAGAGAGGCCTGCTCGAATCCACCCTGGTTTTAGCCATGGGAGAAATGGGCCGCTCACCGAAGTGGGCCGACCCTCGAGTCCGCGGCACGAAGTATCAGCCAGGGCGTGATCACTGGATCAACAGCATGTTCGCCCTGTTCGCCGGGGGCGGTATCCGTGGTGGCCAGGTCTACGGCGCTACGGACAAGGTGGCGGGCTACCCGATCACACAACCCGTCTGGCCAGGTGATGTCGCAGCCACTATCTATCACGCTCTCGGTATTCGACGCGATGAACTGCTAATCAACGACCGTGAAGGACGCCGTGTCAACCTGCTGGAAGAAGGTGAACCCATTCCGCTGTTTTCCTAGCTTCTGTGTTCTTCCATGAAGGCACGCCAGTTGGCAAGTGGGATAGCGTTGCTTTTCGAAACCCGTGAACTGGCTCGCCACAGCGACATCCGCATGCCGATGCGGCACACCCACATTGGCCTGGACGATCAGGCCAGGGCCGTTGCAGCGATTCCCGCACCCCGAATCTCGCAGGCAAAGGCGTCGGACGACGCCCCACTCTGGGAGTGTCTCAGGAGTGAACCGTGCGGCGAACCCTGTCATTTGCCGTCATCGGCTGGCAACACGGTGACCATGGAACTGGCCACCGTTAACGACGAAAACCCCTGCGGTGACAGGGGTTTAGACGCCGTTTGTCCGCCCGTGGCAATCGATGGCACAGACGGAGAAAAGTGGAGGCGGCGGGAATCGAACCTGACCCGAAATCATCGGGAAA
>Ga0209402_10001599_pt1 | contig 24263 bp, 20 predicted proteins | sample ArcticOcean_MG_C_3_FD_187437 | JGI IMG/M metagenome (GOLD analysis project Ga0209402, IMG submission 187437) | Marine microbial communities from western Arctic Ocean - ArcticOcean_MG_CB8_126 (SPAdes) (version 2) | ecosystem: Environmental > Aquatic > Marine > Oceanic | place: Arctic Ocean... | reverse complement strand
TCGTCAAAGTCTTTATCCTTGAGTCGTTTTTTCATTTCTGCGATACTTCTCATCCGGTAGCCCAACAATCGAAAGGCGGCATCTCTGGCTTCCTGCAACCGCATCTTTTTACCAAAGGAAGCGATTTTTTCAAGAGAAACTGTTTCGCCGGCGTGTAACGGATTAGAAACAAAAGCGTCCTCAGGAATCCTGAAGACGCTTTTGTCATCTAAATGAATAATGATTCGGTCGCTATATTTCGAGGACCGCTTTACTCTGACAATTTTACGGTTTGCCATTTTTCTCCGGTTTGGATTCATCCAGTCCCATAAACGCTTTCACTTTGGTGACGACTTCTTTCATCACATCTTCGTTGTCAGTTAAAAAATCTTTTGAATTTTCACGGCCTTGTCCGACTTTCATATCACCATACGAAAACCAAGAACCCATTTTTTGAATGATTTCTCCTTGAATGGCCAAATCCAGAATATCACCCGTATAGGAAATACCTTGATTGTACATGATATCAAACTCCGTTTGTTTGAATGGAGGTGCAACCTTGTTTTTCACTACCTTTACACGGGTGCGGTTACCCACTACATCTGTTCCAATTTTTATGGTGGTGATCCGCCGAATGTCCAATCGAATGGACGTATAAAATTTTAATGCGCGGCCGCCAGGGGTGGTTTCCGGACTACCATACATTACACCAATCTTTTCACGTATTTGGTTGATAAAAATAACGGCAGTATTAGAACGACTGACCGTGCCAGTTAATTTTCGCAATGCCTGAGACATGAGGCGTGCCTGAAGACCCACGTGGGTATCCCCCATTTCTCCTTCCAGTTCTGCCCGAGGTACCAATGCAGCAACGGAATCAATAACAATAACATCCAAAGCACCGCTTCGTACAAGTGTTTCAGTTATTTCTAATGCCTGCTCTCCTGTATCCGGTTGTGATACCAATAATTCCTCTACATTTACCCCCAGCTTTTTTGAATATTGTGCATCCATGGCGTGTTCTGCATCGATAAATGCCGCATAACCACCTGCTTTTTGTGCTTCTGCCACAATATGTAAGGCGAGTGTCGTTTTACCTGATGATTCAGGTCCATAAATTTCTGTAATTCTACCTTTTGGAATCCCCCCTACCCCAAGAGCTACATCCAGGGACAAACATCCCGTGGAGATACTATTATCGGACACAATCACCTGATTGCCACCCAGCCGCATGATGGATCCTTTTCCAAATTGCTTATCTATTTGGGTGATTGCCAGTTCTATCGCTTTTGATTTTTTATTTTCTGTGATGGCCATTTATTTTCCTAAAGTAAATTATTTCCAAAAAAGTGAGTGCCTAAAATAGTATATACTGGCCCATTTGGGAAGAGTTCACTGCTGATAAATTGAATTTTTTGGATTCTAAATGGAATGGGGTCATAAGTTGTGTTTAAAAAAGAAGAAATATCCGGCGTTTTCTTTTGGGGATATTTTGCTCGGGCCATGGTAATATGAGGATGAAATTTCTTTTCTTCCCTGGGGAAACCAAGAGGGTGCAACCCATCGTGTACTGCCGTAACTAATTGATTGAGTTTATCTATTGCCCCATCTAATCCAACCCACATCACATGTGGACGCTCAATTTTGGGGAAACATCCTACTCCTTGAATAAAAATTTTAAATGGGGTCATTTGATTCGCAACCTTTTGCATCACGCCACGCACATCATCGATAGATTCTTCCGGAGTGTCTCCCACAAATTTAAGAGTTAAATGGAGTTGATCCCTCTTCGTCCATCGAACCTTCCCCCTTTTTTTTGCAATGGTGTTTTTCAGATTCCCTTGAAGTACGAAGACAGATTCCGGAACAGGGATCGCAATAAAGGTACGAATGAGTCTATGATCCATATAATAAATAAAGACGCGTAATATTTAATGCGGCTTGACTGGTCATGAGCTTATTCGTTAATCGGGAAGGTGTGAACGTAAACTTATAGACTTTTTCACCATTTTCATGGCTTAACCCTACATAGATTAATCCCACAGGCTTTTCATCGGTACCCCCAGTGGGTCCAGCAATCCCGGTGGTTGAAAGTCCAATATCAGACGATAGTTTCTTTCGAACACCAATGGCCATTTCTAACGCAGTTTCCTCACTAACCGCCCCGTATGTTTCCAACGTATCTTTTTTGACATCCAGCATATCATGTTTGACTTCATTTCTATATGCGACAATTCCACCTTTGTAATAAGCTGAACTTCCAGAAACATTTGTAAATCTATCGCCAATAAGTCCGCCAGTACATGATTCTGCAGTGGCAATTGTTTTGCCACAGTTAATAAGCAATTCACCTACAGCATCTTCCAGCGCTACTCCCTCGCCCCCGAAATGATATTTGTCGATGACCGGCGAAACAAGATCAACCCATTTGTTTAACGCATCTTCATTTGTAGATGATATTCTCAAATCCACTCCGGTAAATCGAGGTAAAAAGGCCACATTCACTTTTGGATAATCATTAATAATTGCATCAATTTTTTCATAGAGGACCGATTCCATAATACCGGTAGTTCGCATAATTTTTATATGGTGCTTGACCTCAGATTTGGATGCAATCCAGGGAAGTATTGTAGCCAACATCATGGCTTTCATTTCCGACGGAACGCCAGGCATGGCGAAACAATCATAATGGTTATGAGTAAAATGGAGTCCCCGAGCAGAACCGACAGGATTTGGAATGACTTCCCCAATATCCGGTTTTATGGCTTGATTACGATTAGATTCGGGTATCGTGTGTCCGCGGGCAGAAAATTTTTCCGTGAGTAATGTCCAGTAGTCCTCATCGAACTCCGGCTGTGCACCAAAATATTCATACAGAACCGTGGCCGTAATATCATCGTGGGTTGGGCCTAATCCGCCCGTACATAAAACAGCTTCGATGGATTTTGGAACCGTATCTAAAGCATTTACAATAGCTTCTTTTTTATCAGTAACTGTCATATGCCATTCCACAGATCCGCCGGATGGTATTACGTGTTGCCCAATCCAGGCGGCATTGGTATCGGTACGCGCACCATTGAGTAATTCTGCCCCAATAGTGATGAGTCCAATCTTCATTAGATATAGGTGTAAAATATTAACAGAACAAAATAGGCCATCATTCCCGCAACCACATCGTCAGCCATAATTCCCCAACCGCCCGAGAGTGCTTCTGCTTTCTTGACGGGTCCTGGTTTAAGAATATCAAAAATTCGAAATGCAACCAATCCAATCAGACCTGTCGTGATTGTCACAGGCATCATAGAAAAGGCTACCCATTGCCCCACCCATTCGTCAATGACTATTCTGGATGGATCGTGTTCTCTTGTATCTTGAACGACTGTATCTGATGCGAAGGCGCCTATTAAGAAAAGAAAAATAGAAATGCCTGGTAATACAAATGGGTGTACATCCTGAAATAAATAATACCAACAAACAGTAGCAGCGATGCTCGCCCACGTCCCCGGAGCTAAAGGGAGTTTACCAATATAAAATACAGTACTAATCCATTCAGCTGCTACCCGATTCATGAATCAGTTCATCATCTCCTTGATTGCTTTTCTATTTTCTTGTACATAGGTAAAGCCAGTATATAGGGTAAACAGAACAGCAACCATGGTAAAATAATAAACCAACTCATACTCTTTAACGAATGTGAGGTAATCCATAACTATGGTCCAGCTTATCCCCTTCAAACTCACAATAGTAAGAGTAAAAATGATAGTACTAATCTGTACACTTGTTTTGGACTTGGCAATTTGACTGGTCATCATGGTGAACCCCTTACGGGACATAATGACGCGAAGTCCTGTTACAAATAAATCACGGAATATGATGAGTGTCACCATCCAGAAATCAATTAAGCCCATGACTGCGAATGAAATAAATGCGGAAGAAACCAATATTTTATCGGCTAAGGGATCCAAAAATTTACCCGTGTCGGTTACCATATCATTTTTTCGTGCATAATAACCATCGTAAGCATCCGTTATGGAAGCGACAATAAATATAAACAATGCCCATAATTGTGCATTATCAAACTCAGCAAATAAACATAGAATAAATACTGGTGTCAATAGAATTCTTAAAATCGTCAGTATGTTGGGTAACGTCATCATAGTGCTGTTCTGCCTTCCATAGCTCTTAAGATGGTGGCATCATCAATGTATTCCAAATCTCCTCCCATGGGCAACCCTCGAGCAAGGCGGGTTACTTTCACTTCTTTACCCTTGAGAAGTTTCGCAATATACAACGAAGTCGCTTCACCTTCTATGGTTGGGTTTGTCGCAATGATGATTTCATATCCCGATTGGGTGCGATCCACCAATCCATCCAGATTCAAGTCTTCCGGTCCAATCCCATCTAATGGGGAAAGAACACCACCTAACACATGATATAGACCTTGGAACGCATTTGTTTTTTCAAATGTATAGATATCGGCTGCATCTTCTACAATGCAAATGGAAGACTGATCTCGCTTAGGATTGGTACAGATTCTGCACGGATCTTCTTCTGTGATTCCATTGCAAATGGAGCAAAAACGAATTTTCGTTTTCATATCCATGACTGCTTGAGCCAATTCTACCGCGTGATCGTTCGGGGACTTCAGCACATGAAATACCATACGTTGAGCCGTCTTTTTTCCAATGCCTGGGAATCGAGAGAATTCCTCAATGAGCCGGTGTATACTATCTGGAATTGTACTCAATTACATCCCAGGAATTTTCATTCCGCCCATTATACCGCCCGTCACAGAATTCATTCTGTTTTGGCTTTCTTCCTGTGCTTTAGACATGGCATTATTAACTGCGGAAATAATTAAATCTTCAATCATGTCTTTATCTTCTTCCAGAATATCCTCCTGAAGAGAAATATCTAATAATTCCATTTTACCATTAACGGTTGCTTTTACCAAACCGCCGCCGGATTCACCATTAATTTGTAAATCATCCAACTCACTTTGCACATGCTCGATTTTTTTTTGCACATCCTGGGCCTGTTTCAACATTTTGGCCATATTGCCTTTATTAAACATCTTATTCTCCTATCTTAAAATTTCACCATCAAAAACTTCTATAACTCTGGAGAGCACTTGGTCCCCATCTTTATTTTTATCACTATCGCTACTGTCCTGTTTTTCGCGAGGTTTCTTTATCCGATCTGTTGGTCCTTTACCCTCTTGCCATTCTGCAACCAATTTAAAGGAAACGCCATAATGCTCTTCGATAAACTTTTCGACTACTTGTTTGTTCCGATTCAAACTATCCACACTAAATTTGGGGAGATCATAAACTTTAATAACCAATCGATTCCCCGTGAGTTCAAAGGGTTCACTATTTTCCAATACAGTTCCTATAGAGGGTCTTTCCTTCCGTATCCCCTCAATAAACATGAGCCATCCTTTTTCAATTTCTTCAAAAGATATTTTCTGTGTGGGCGCAGATGGCTCCTCAATCGGGTCCGCTTTGGCTGGTTTAACGGATTTGACAATCGAATCTTCAACAGGTTCCTTCTTCGGTTTTTCTGAAACTATTTTTTCTACTTTTTTCTCAACCGGAATTTCTGTTTCGGGTATCTGAGGCAAGTTTGAATCAACCGTGACATTCTTTACCGGTTTAGGATTTTTTTTTACTTCCTTTGGTCCTACACCAGCAAGCAAATCAGATATAGAAACTGATGAATCAAATTCCAAAAATTTCATTGCAGTCATTTCGAACTGAATGGATGGCTGAGATATTCTTTTTAAAGAATATTCTAATTCATTAAGTACATTAGTTATTCTTAGTATATCTTTATTATTCCACGACTTAGCGCTATCTGCGTATCGTTTTATATGTTCATCGTTTAATTCCAATAAACCTTCACCATCCTTAATCAAGCTAATGAGTAAATTGCGAAAATGCTGGTTTAATCCTTGGGTAACATCTTCCAATGGTAAGCCAGTGGTTTGAATCTTATGAAGTACACCCATCATTCTGGAGGCATCTTTATCCGCAATGGCATTTGAATAGTTAAAAAAGATATCAATAGGAATCAGACCAATCACCGTAGCAACATCATTAATTTGTATGGTTTCTCCAGAGAATGCAATTACCTGATCCATGAGACTCAGCGCATCCCGCATACTGCCATCTGCCTTGCGGCTGATGGCTGATAAAGATTCTTCATCAGTTGATATCTTCTCTTCCTCTAATATCATGGATAATCGTTCGGAAATAGTGGACTCGGTGATTCGATTAAAATCAAATCTTTGACAACGGGAAATAATGGTTGATGGCACTTTGTGAATATCGGTTGTGGCCAAGATAAACTTTCCATGGGAGGGTGGTTCTTCCAATGTCCGGAGCAACGCATTAAATGCGGGATTAGTCAGCATATGTACTTCATCAATAATGAAAATTTTATAAGGAGCATTCATTGGAGCATATTTGATTTGCTCGCGAAGGTTTCGGATTTCATCAATACCTCGATTGGATGCACCATCTATTTCTAATACGTCCAGATTTCGCCCATCCGTGATTTCCTGACATATATTACATGCATTGCAAGGTACACCCTCTTTGGATTCGGGACAGTTTAAAGCTTTCGCGATAATGCGCGCAGTGGTGGTTTTCCCCACACCCCGTGGACCGGTTAACATATACGCTTGGGCAACGCGATCCTTTTTAAAGGCATTAATTAATGTTTGTGTCACATGGTTTTGCCCAATCACATCATCAAACGATTGGGGGCGCCATTTCAGGGATAAAACTTGGTAAGACATTCTCTCTCAAGTAATGATGGCCGTGCACTTGCGGTTGTCAGACCTGGGGTCAATTTATGACAAGTCAGTTAGCTCCATTTCAGGGGTTCTCCGGCACATAAGCCTATTCACCTACCGCTGCTTCCTTCCGGTCCTGACGGGGTTTAGTGTAAAACCATTGCGAAGAATTGAAACTTCAACACCACTTAACTTGCATAAAATGATCATTATCTGCCTGATGCAAGCATTAATCCTGCTATAGCGGATTGCAGGTTACAGGGCACCGCTAATTCCCCATCTAGCACGACCAAGTTTTCAAATAATTATTACGGTGGAAATCTACCTGCTCTGACTGACGGGAAGCAATGGAAGAATCCGCGCCGCTAAAGGCGGCATGTAAGATGGGCAATGTTTGATGGAAAATTGAAAAGTTGTCACTTTCATTTAAAAAATGATAATTGAAATTGCGATAGTTTTCACAGTTATATTATCGCCTTGCGTTATTGATTCAATAAATTATTACCACCTTAATTTCATTCACCTCATACCAATCCCAGAAATTGGAACGATCTAACTTTATAACACCATTTTTAAAACTGTACCGCACACGTTTTCTATAAAGGGATTCTGTAAACCAATCAGAATTATCCCGTTTATAATAAATAGCCACAAAGGGAGGACTATCTTCTTTTAATTCAGGAATAATCAATGTACAAATCGCATCATTGAATTCACCTTCCGGTGTAATGAACTCTACCTTTGTGAAATGATATACACGCTTGGCAAGAGACTTGAATTCAGTAAATTTCTGGTTAGATTCTTGGGAAACGGCTGCCGAGGATACTAAGCAACATATAAATAATTGGGCGATCCACTTTCCCCCGGGGATCATTTTCATTTTTTCTTTTTACGTTTAAAAAATGAAAATTTCTTTTTGGGTTTTTCTTCTGTTACTTCCTTTTCAGGAACATCCTTTTTTGGCCCATCGCGCGTAGATAATTTCTTTTCAAATTCACTCAACTCAACCGGTTCGGCATTCGGGTCTTCCCCGCGCATGGTTGCTAATAATCCATATTGGTTTCTTGTCCGGCTATGGACGGTTTTAAGGAGACCATTCACTTCCTCATTAAAATGGGCAACGGTTCGTTCCATGCGAACAATGAGTTCCGCCATAAACGGCTCCCCATAAGCATCACCTAATTTATCTCCAATCGCTTGGAGTTTTTCATTGAGATATTCTTTTTTGAACTCAGTTGTTTCTTCAGTCACATTTTCTCCAGGATTCTAACGGTTTATTTTATCCAATTCAGCTGGGGTCAACCCAAATTGGGTTTTTTTTGATAATAATATCATAGATGTATCATAGACTTCCGCCCCGGCAATCAATCCAAATATGGCACCCAAAAAGCGATTATGCCACTGTTGCCCCCAGGCAGGTTGTGTCTGGCGATTCCAGGATTCCATTAATCCAAGACCTAAAACGGCCGCCAATCCATAAAAATGCATTTTCCACTCCGGTCGCTGAATAATTTTCTCACGATAGTTTATCCGCTCCATTTTTGAAAGTGGAATTTGTTTTATGGCAAAAGGTGTTTGGAGTAATAGTCTTTCTTTTTGATACGATAATAACGTTCCTCGAACCCATTTTCCATTACGATGTTTAACAGATACATATTGCCCTGTTTGGATGTTTTCCAAAACTTTCTCTGTACGTAAATAGGTCAGGTTTTTCCGAAATGATTCTCGAATTTCATCGGTGATCTCTGGCATTTGATTAAGTCTAATCTGGAAATTAATAAACTCTTTTTGGGTATAGGATCTCCGGCTGACTTTTATCCGGGTATATTCCACAAACGAAATGCGGGCTTCAATTCGATTGTTGTTTATTTCAAAAAACTGGGCACTTTCAAAATTTGGAATCTCAGGGAACACTTCATAATATAGGTTTTCTTCTGCATCCAGTGTATATCCAACATGTTTTGTAAGTGGTACAACTTCGCCCTGTTGTCCTATCAAAGGAAAAATGAAACCAAGAATGAGTAATGGTTTAAACAGGTTTTTCCAATGATTCAATTATTTCATCCAATTCTGGAAATCGCTCTTCAGCTTTTTTTGAGAAGATAAGATTGTCATTTTTTATCACTTCATACACGCCGCCGTCCGATGGAATTAACGCCAACGATTGGACAGCATTCCCATATTTTTCAAGTAACGCGGAAGCCATACTGGCAGCCCGGGGTAAATAGTTTCACTGATTACAATATTCAATTGAAATACGCATATGATCTCCTTTTATAACCAGGATTTTATCCAAAAAAAACCAAACACAACTAAAACGCTTGCTAATCCAATCAGTATGGTCGCTACCTTTTTGAACCCGCGCCCGCCTGCATCATACCGGTAAACTGTTTTTAATTTTTCAGCCATTAAAAATCAAAAGCCGTTTCAATGGTAGTTTGTTTCACCGGCTCCAAGCCCGACCCCGTATCCCGATAATACTGTCGAAAATCCCAGATTAAGCTCACACCTTCACTCACTTCATAACCAACCTTATATCCAAATATAGTATTCATCGATGGGTTCCCAAAATCAAATGGATTATTGTCATTGTTCCGTTGGTAATACGCTTGCGCCACGCTGAGTTTTGGAATGTTTTCTGCATTAATGTCAATCATAGCGTTAAAACTATTTAACTCAATATCACCTTCCCCCTTCATGCTGGCATATGCTGCATTAAAGCTCACCAGGTTAAACAAGTTTGCTGAAGCAGATCCGTACATACCAGAAGTATTAGATGAATCCACAAGCACCACTTGATCCTTGGTGCGAATTATAGTTTTGGAATCACTGAATTCAGCCACCACTCGGGAAAGATCATAACTCCCATCAAAAAATTGCGGTGCAAAAAAGCCCTGCTTAATTCGATATTCAAAACTCACATTCAAAAAGCTGAATAAACTTGCTTGTATACCTGGGACCGTAATCCCGGTGCCTCCCATAGCTTTTCTACTATAATAGTTATCTCCAACCACGGCTGGGAAGATCAGTTTATTGTATTCCATATAGACCTTTAAACTAAGCGATTTACCTTTCAGAATAGGATATCCCAGATCAAATGCAAAACCCTGGGCCGTTGCTTTATTATCCTTTAAACTAAATGGCGTGGGTTTTAGTGTGAGATCGTTATCAGCAGAATCGAGAATATTATCGCCGTCACCATCGATGTCCCAGCCATTCTCCGGTTCCTTTGTTCCACCATTCACATCAGCAATGCCATCGCCGTCTGTATCATTCCAGTAATCTTTATCTGTGGGGAAATCATCAAATATATCGGGATAAGTATCTTCATCCACATCCTTCAATCCGGAGAATTGATTCATATCCATGATAAAGTTCAATCCGAATGTCAATGGTATTGCATCAGATAGTTTGTATGTGCCTCTAAGTCCCATGAGGGTACCGCCTCGGGAGAAATCTTTCATATTCGATAAAAAGAGTTCGCTGCCAAAGTTGCCGAATGAAATTCCAGTATTTATCCCAACTTTACGCACGGATGGGAATTCCATCATGTTGGAGTATCCAGCCAACAACCCTCCATACCCGATCGTTATATTATTCAAGGAGCCCCATTTAAACCAGAATGGATCTGATTTTTGACCCCACCGAATGAATAAAAATTTATCAATAATATCGGAAGCCTCATCCCATTCATCTTCTCGAATGTTTCCTTGATTATCTATGTACATAACTATGTCAAGACCAATCCCCAGTTTCCCAAAGGATAATTCTGGCCGGAGTGCAACTTGATTATAAATAGTCCCATCAATAGTTGCTGACCCAACACCCAACCCCAAATTAACTGGTTTTTTCGCCTTCGGTTTCGGTTTATCTCCTGTGGATTGCTGGTCGGCCTGTGCGTCTGATGGTTCAGATGGCTGTTCGGTATCCAACTCAGTTTCGGAAGTGGGTTCTTCCCTTTGCGGTTGTTCGTCTTGGGTTTCTCCGTCCTGCTGTTCTTGAGTATCATCCTGTTCTTCGGGTTGATCTTGTTCTTCCTGCTCTTCTTCAGGTGAGTCTCCTTCCGGATCCTCAGGATAATCCCCCGGTTCTGCCGGGGCCGGTATAATTTGACCCATGGCATTGGATACCGCTTTTTGGCCAGCGCCAACATTCACCGTCATTCCACTAATGGAATTAAACACGTCAAAATTCCCCGATTTCCCCACAAATTTATCCACGCCCGCCACCGCATCATGAAAAGCAGAAAATTCGGTTCCTTTCACAGAAGCAACCGATACTGGTGTTTCCACACGATAGTCTTTTTTTCGATCCTTACTATTCACGTTGTGGAGCGTGGTTCCTTGTTCAATAATGAGACTGCGTGTGTTGGATGTTTCTACAAATTGGAAATCTGTATTTTCTTTAATTTTAACCACTGATTTATCATCAAGAAAAATCACCACAGCAAAACTGGCTTCGCCCACGCGAATCGCATCCCCATTGGATATGGCCTGGCCTAGTTTCACACTGACAGAATAAGTTCCACTGCCAATGGGTTTTATGAGAACTTCGCCACTCGCTTTCATGACTCTGCCGATGGTTTCACCCGAACAAATAGTAATCGTGAATAATATGAATATAATTGATATTTTTTTTATGAATGGCATCGTCATTTGATGGACCTTATTTATGATAGAAATTTTTGATTATTGCTCTCGAATTTACCAAAAAAAGACAACTTCTCAAGTGCGTTAGTTCACCGATTGATTTAAATATTCTTTTACTAAAAATGCGATGGATTGATAGTTTATTGAGGAATGGGACATCATTCCCACTTCACAGGTTCTGCTGGTGGAATATCCGGTTTTATATCCCTTGATGTCCGATAATTCCTTTACGGTGGCTGATTCGTTTAATTCTGGTACGATCAACCCACGATCCCCGGCAAAACCGCAACAGCCCCAATGGATCGGTATGGTAACCTTTTCTGTACATTTTTCTGCCAATGATTTCATTAAAGCCACTTGACCCATTTTTTCCGTAGAACAGGTTGGATGCAGCACAATTTCACGATTAAGTTTTGGGCGATCCAATTTCTCCACACATGTGGACAGGAATTCAATAATATCCACCATATTAAGTTGATTCAATTGTGTTTGTACTTCTGGCCGTAATCCAACATTCGGGTGTAGCATTTGATAGGTGCAGGGTGACGTATCTATGAGAATCGGAAATTCACCATTGTTTGATGCTTTCCATAATAATTCTATGGTTTTTTCCTGAATAGAAATGGCTGCATCATGATATCCTTTTGATGCAAATGGCTGACTACAGCAGGTTGAATTAATCTCAGGTGGTATTTGCAATGAGATTCCAGCCTTATCTGATATATCCGTTAATATATTCGCTAAGGAGGTCTTTTGATTGTTACTGGCAAATACCCGTGTTAAACAGGAGGAATAATATACCCATTGCTTTTCATGATTTTTATTTGATGTAAGCAGTGGTTCCGCCGCATATGGCAGTTTGACATTCCATTGAGGGGATAATCCTATTTTATTTAAACATCGAGTAATCACTTTTAGGGCGGATCCTCCCAATATTTTTTCAGTTGCTTTTCCCATAGTTAACATACTGCGAGCCAAAATCTGAACTAAGCTAAAATGATTGGCGGCCCACCCGCTGATGACTCTCCCGATGGTTGATTCATGTTCATGCCTAAAGGATTTTATAAAGGATCCTGTATTAATATTGACAGGGCAGGCAATTTCGCATAATCCATCTGTGGCGCACGTCTCAACGCCATCATAATGAAAGGCATCCAATACGGATGGATCTGCATATCCGCCCGCAATTTCCCTTTGAACAACTATACGCTGTCGCGGCGTCATTGTTAATTCATTCGAAGGGCAAACCGGCTCACAAAATCCACACTCGACACATAAATCCACCTCGTCAGAGACTAAAGGCATTTTCTTTAAATTCTTTACATGGAGTTTCTCATCTTTCGTCAGCAATACATCGGGATTTAAAATACTATTTGGATCAGCCAAATTTTTTATTTTCCACATAATATTGTATAAATCACCACCCCATTCATATTCAACGAATGGAGCCATATTGCGTCCGGTCCCATGTTCCGCTTTTAGAGACCCATCAAACTTCCCAACCGTAAGCTCAGCCATGTCATTTAACAATCCTTCAAACTGTTTTTCGCCGTCAGAACTGTTTAAATCCATGGATGCGGCAAAGTGCAGATTTCCATCCTTTGCATGACCAAAAATAACTGCATCATCGTATTCCCATTGATGGCAAATCAATTTGAGTTCATTCACTACTTTGGGTAAATCGCGATAATCATAACATAAATCTTCTGTAATCACGCTTGTCCCTTTTTTTCGCATAGAACCCACCGTAGGGTAAAGTCCTTTTCGGATATTCCATAGTTGCAGACGCTGTGCATCATCAGAAATCATGCCCAATGGTAAATGCCCCCCCATCAATGTTAATGCATGAGGAATTGATTGGGTCAAATGTTCAATTTCATTTACATGATGTTTTTGAAATTCAAACAAAAGTGCGGCGGAATTGTCCGCAATTTGGTGAGGGTCATAAGGAGGATTATTAAGATATTGTGCCGTGCGTAAGGAAGCATCATCGAGCATTTCAACCGCATCGGCACCTTCATTCACCAATACCGGTAATGCAGCCATGGAAGATGCTACGGAATCAAAGAGAACCAATCCCATTGTTTTTAATGGTGGATCATCGATGGTATCCAAAACCACTTCTGAGAAAAAAGCCAATGTCCCTTCGGCCCCAACAATTAAATGGGCAAAAATATCTAAAGGATGGTTATGGTCAATGAACGCATTCAGTGAATACCCTAAAGTATTCTTAATTCTATATTTATGGCGTATTTTTTCTGTTAATATCGGTTGACTTTCAATTTCTTTTTTACAAGACAAGATACCATTTGCCAGGGCAGATTCATTTTGCATAAACCGGGAATAATCATCTGAATGTGATGTATCGTACGTTTGACCATTGGCCAGCATAAATCGCAAATGTTTCATTGTATGATATGCATTATTTTTCACACCGCAAACCATTCCCGATGAATTATTAGAAATAATACCACCAATCCTGGCTGAATTAATGGAGGCGGGATCGGGACCTATTCTTCTCTGATGTGGAGAAAGATAAATATTCGCCCGGGCACCAATAACGCCGGGCTCTAGTTTAATTGAACGTCCTTTATCAAGTACTTCGTGATGTTGCCAACCCCGCACCACTTCTGCCATTATCCCTTCTGTGAGTGATTGTCCGGAGAGGGACGTGCCACCTGTTCTAAATGTTATGGGTATTTTTGTTTCATTTGCATGGGAAAGTAGGGATTCAACATCCGCCTCATTCTGTGGACGAATGACCGCTTTAGGAACCAACCGATACATACTTGCATCGTGGGCATATGCCAGTCGGTCTATTAACCTTTCAGACCAAATTTTTGAAGATATATTTTGGGGTACAGACATATAAATGCTATTATAATTTATTTCATATTACTGTCTTGGCTGCAATTGGGCCCAGGGTGCATTATATAGTAGGGTCGGTTCTTCACTTGATGATTCACTCACATCTTTAATAAAGATTGCGTCGGACGATTCACTACGAAAAATAATCGTATCTGCGTTCGTATCATTTATCCAGTCTGCATATCGTCCACCGGATTGTAAAAGGGTTAATGAAGGGTTTGCATTCAAAGTGAATAAATAAAGAAAATAACTGTTATTCTCAAATGACCATAAAATGGCTTTCTGGCTATCAAACGACCAACGCATATTGCGGAAATACTGATTGTTTACAGGCATGATTTTCTGTCCATCCTCCTTGGTGACCGCCACACCCACCGTTTCTCCAGGATAATCCATAATATATAGACCATCCCCTTCCAAGGCGTATAGAATCTTAGTCCCATCTGGAGACATGCGTGGTAAAATAAATTTCTCTAAATTTTGCGCCTGAGTGATCTGTTTCACATTTTTTCCATCCAAATCCATGGTGAAGATATCTTTGACACCCACATTATTATTGGCCTGGTGAATTTTCTGCCAGTATAAAATAAGGTTACTGCCCTCAATAAACTCTGGGTCACCATACCATTGATTATTTGTTTCATTCGTCAATTTTACTGGAGATTCATCCTTATTGAGATGAACGATATAAATATTATGATCCGTACCGGTAAAAACCGCCATGGATTGATCTATATTGAATGCAATATCCTGGGGTTTCTCTCCAGAAATTGTTCTCAAACTGGTACCGTTTTTATTCACAAGTAAACCAACGCCGTCATCGATAAGTGAGAATACTTTTTCCCCTTTCTGGATCCAAATTGGGAATTGGGCATTTACATTGGACAATACATGGGTAAACGGTAATGACGGACCCATGTTTGAAATGGTAATATCATCCCCTAAATCACGGATATAATCCACTTTAACCACCCGTTGGTAAGATGAGGCGCCTCTCACATTACTCCAGGCTGACTGATTCCACTTATCCATAACCCGAACACGGAAAATCTGTTCTTTATCATTTTCCACACTCATACCCTCTGAAGTGTTCTCCTGTGTATTGTGGACTGAAGAATCGACAACAGTCGAATCCAGCAGTGTTATTTGTTCAATAACGTATTGCTTAAAATCAGAAATGGAGGACTTGGTCCAATTGAAGAAAAACTGGCCACTCTTGTAAGTAATTGAATCTAATGTAACTGGACTCGGAACCGAATCAACAGGATGACCTTTTCCAGTTCCCAATGTTTTTTGACCGGTAGTATCTTCTACCTCAACCCAATACCAGTTTTCCTGAAGGGGATTGAATGAGTTTGTATCAAAAGTCGTTGTATTGATATCATCTATAGAACGTATGACAGATTTGGTTCCCGATCCAGTAACGCCATGATAAAGATTGTATTTTTCAAAATCCCCTTCTATAGATTGATCCCATTTAATTGTCATGAGTGGTTCTGTTGTATAAGAAACTGATACAATATCTACCCTGTCCGGTGGACCTGGCGTTGCCGGTTTAATCTTTACACTCACTTTATTAGAAATATTTGAATCTGCGTAAGCATAAATGCGGTAAGAATATTCCACAGGATTATTAACTACTTCTTTCAAATCAAGTTTATCTACCCAATTAAATGTAGAATCCCAAAGAATAGCCACACTATCCAACCAATTCCCTTCGCCAACCTTCTTATCAATTGTAAATCCGTCAAAATCGCGACCCTTTCTAAGCCATGATAATTCAATTTTATCAGAAGATAACTGGGTGGCCTGGAGCGTGTCTGGTGTCCATAAACTTCTATCACTTCGAGGGTCGTATGGATTATCCCACACCCGTTTTGCATCTTCACATGCCAATAATAGAATCATCAAAATGATTATTTTTTTCATCCGGTTTGCAGCCACCGTTTCATTTGTAGATATTTTCCATGATAATATATAATTGGGAAAATGGTAAAAACAGATATTCCATCCATGATGGGTTTGAGTTGATCTAGTTCCTCAATTTGTTTATGATTCGCATCTCCTTCCAATATATCACTTCCATAAGATTTATATATATTTTCCGATTCATATTGAAGATATCCACGATATCCAGCCGTAATAACCAAAGAACCGATTAATAAATTCCGTTTGAATTTGTACTTATCCCGATCTTTTTCGATGAGTAACATATCATGAAATTGTGGATTCACATGAGTGGTTCTGCGGTGACTAATTTGAAAGACACCATTATGAATAATATATTGACCGGATTCTAAATGATAGGTTCCCGCACCCAACTTTTCATATACAATGGCACCTTCTTCCACAAGAAAACGAGTCGCCCCATCGGTGGATACAATTACGATTCCTTCAGGTACGGGCTCTTCGAAAGCTATATGTCCGATTTGTGGTACTAAGTGCTGCAACTCAATATAAATAATATCTGATTCATCTTCTGGGAGATGTTTTAACCGATAGGGTTCAAATCCTTTTTTTATAAGGACAATGGGGCGGCTTTCTACCACCACACGGTCCAATGCCATTGGAGTGAATCCACCCAACGTATCCAGACCAATCCTGACCATGGCTCCGGCCGGTTTCGTTTTAATATAAACTAGATCCTGTCGTTCATGCACTTCCATGGGGACTCGGGTGGACATGAGCATTTCAGCTAAATTATGCATCCCTCTGGTTCTTAATCCCTCCAAGGACAGTTCATGATCATATGTGACTACATTAATAACTCGTCCAGTTTTGGATGCATACAAGCGACCTTCCGACATAAAAACATCACCAATTTTTGCAATATGGATGGTGGCCATCCATTCGGTGTCCAACAACATGGAACTAATAACCGCACATTCAATGGTGGAACATTTGGGATCATCATACCCGGCTATGGACAAAACCTGCTTCATATCCTCATAATCCATCACCTTCAGTGTATCCTGCCTTAGGAGTTCTACCCGGAAAAGTTCACTTAATGATTCCAGTTCTGTATCGACAACCCCTTCCCCCGTAAAATCCAGGACCGATATGGTATGATCATCGGCAAAAAGATATGCGGTTAAAATTGATAGGATGAATAGATGATTGAGCTTCATTGTCCGACAGAAAAATTAGCCTTCAGCAAAGGCCATCACAATAGAGAATTTTGAATTTAATTATAGATAAAATTGGGTTGAATGTGAGGCTGATATAACCCGATTATTGATGGAACGATTCTATTCCCTTTGCATAAATGAAATTTTAAATCGTACCAAATTTTAGTAATTATTAGTCAGAAGAGGAATACTATCGATTATTATCCTCATCAGAACAGTCACCACAATCACAAGTACCATCTCCAATGGCAATCTGATCATTATTTGATATATCTTCGACTGACAATAGAATTTCACCCGAATTGCAATATACTTGTTCATTTTTTACTTCAAATTGATTCACTACAGATCCATTCTGTGAAAATAATGTAATCAGGCCTATGCCGTTTGATATATCTGCAACGCCTTTTTTTGCGCCATCCGTATACCACCAATATGCAACCCCATCTCGCTCCCCGTTAATAAAACTGGTTTCTTCTTTTTTCTGTCCCGTTTCATACCACCATGTAAGATTCCCATTTAATTGTCCTTTTTTATAATTGGCTTCCGCAAACTTTTTACCATTTTGGTACCATTGGGTGACTACATCAACCCTACCTCCTTTTACAAAAGTAGATACTTCTTTTTTAGCACCATCATCATACCACCATTGGAATAGCCCATTCTTTTCACCATTTAAAAAATTTCCGATTGAATATATTTCACCATTACCATGCCATCGGGTGACTGTACCCTGAGAAATATTTCCATATAATTTTACATTTACTTCCGGTGCCAATGAATAATTATAAACATCCCGTTCTTGCACTAAATAACTTCCGTCCACCATTCCCGAGTCCGGACTAAATGCAATGGGAATTCCCGACCATTGGGTATCACCTTCATTATAGTTAACAGAAGTAATTACCCCATCCGTAAAAGAAATATTATAATATCGGTGTTCGCTACCCGAAATAAAATACTGCCAAATACCATTTTTCTTCCCTTTTTCATACATCCCTTCCATTCGCAATTGTCCATCGAAATAATTTAAGTATGCTTCACCCGTATAGGGTTTTTCTGTTTGGGGGTCAATGGCAATTCCTTCGTCTCCTTTTAATTCATTAATCGCTACTGGTTTTGAGCAACTGATCAGGATTAAAAATAAAGGGATTGTTTTTAATATATGTCTCATCTTTTTATTCTCGTTCATTTGTTTTGCGGAGAGAGAGGGATTCGAACCCCCGATATCCAAAGGACATACCGCATTTCGAGTGCGGCGCATTCAGCCAGACTCTGCCATCTCTCCCGTAAATTGAGCGCGAAATTACGATGTTTTGTTAAAATATATAAAAAATAATTGAAGAGATTACAACGAAAATAAGAAGTTGAGAGTTGACTTATTTTAAAAGAATCATTTTACGACTTTTTACAAATTTTCCAGCCCTCAATTGATAAATATAAACCCCGGCACTTAGATGTTGACCAAAGACATTTTTTCCATTCCATCGCACCTTATAAGATCCAGCAGGGTAATTATTATAGCTATAAGACTTTACCAGCTGTCCAAGAGCATTGTAAATATTCAAATTGACATTAGATTGCTCTGGTAAGTCAAAGGTAATTGAAGTAGATGGGTTAAAGGGGTTGGGATAATTGGGATGAAGTGCAAATGACTGCGGTAATGTTCCATCAGCAATATCAAGGTAGCCATACCTTTCAATAAACACATTGCGTATCCCACCAGCACCTGAGACCGTATCAATTCCATCGGTAGCATATACATCTAGATTAAAAGTCGCAGCTGATAACATTTTAAAGGCCGAAGGCCAGTTACCCATAAATGCGGCATATGAAATAACCAATGTGGTATCAGTTGACTTCCCTAAAGAGGTGGACCACTGTATGTTGTTATTTGATATATTAACCCAATAGGTAATTGTGTCACCGTCTACATCCTCACTTTGTGTCCACTTAAAGGTATAATCGTTTAATGTATTTGACTTGGATACATTTAATGTATCCGTTGATTCAGGAAGAACCCATGTAAATACCATTGGAGGATCCTGTACATTATTCACTGTTACTGGAACCACAACTGAATCGGATGTAATACCATCATTTGCCGTTATAATTATGTTCGCATTTCCAAACCAGTTTGTGTCCGGGGTTAAAGTTATAACATTACTCGCAAGACTTACTTTTAGAGCGCTCGTGTCGCTTTTTGCCGTGGCTGTAACTGGATCATTATCCGGGTCTGAGGTTGCTATAGAAATGGTTGCAGTTGTATCTTCGTTCATATCTACAGATGCAACGGTAGAAACTACAGGTTTTTGATTCATTGAGCTTGTGTAAACTCCATTCCCATGGGTCGCCACGGCAATGTAACCATCAGATGCTCTTCCTGCAACTGCATCAACAACAACTTTCCCAATCGAATTTTCACCTTCTTGAGCCCACGTTGTAGATGCGCCATTTAAAGTATTAGTCATATATAAACCTGTTGAAGTACCAACAAAATACGAAGTTATTGATTTATAGGTTTGTATCAAGGATGATCTAACTGAAGGGCCGTTGCCAGTTCCATCGGCATTTTCTTCAAGATTGCCACTAATATTTTCCCAAGTTAATCCCCCATTTTTACTGTACCAGACACTAATGACTTCATAATTGGAAAAAGTAACAATAACCTTATCACCATTATCAGGGTTAGTGGATATACTGCTTACGTAGGCGTTAGAAGGAAAATCTGATGAGGTCACGTTTAAAGCAGCTCCAGTCCCAGTATTGGCACCATTCCTGCGGTATACCTGGCCCGCAGCGTCACCATAGAATAACCTGTTTTCAGGGTTGGTTTTTGTTGTATTCAAGGCCGTAATTGTTGAAGTTGAGGTTAAGGCTGTTAACTCTTCCCATTGGTTACTTTCATAATACCCTTCTATTGAATTCCATATGTATGTTGTATTCACATCATCAGAAATATTAATGTTATTATTTCTCCAAATCGTTGATCCTCCAGCGTAAAAAAGAAATTTTTCATCACTTTGATTAATTATATAAGGATTAATAAATAACATACCTGTTGCCGTAGGAGGTGTCATAGAAATCCATGAGTATCCATTGGACCAACTAAAAGGATTTCGATAATCACTCAGATATACATTTCCTTTTTGGTGTGAATAAAGGAGAATATTGGCATTAAAAGCAACCCCATTGTATGCCCCATCTCCACCGTGTATACTTTCCCATACTGTTTTTTCATCATTTGTTTCTGATTTCCAGGTGCCATTATCCTGTAATCCACCTATAACTAAATCAGGTTTTGTTGTTGAATGATCAATTGCTATATGATAAAATTGTGTCGTATAATATCCATTATTCATGGAAGTCCAGCTCACCTCATCGGCTGTATTATCCAGCGTTAGGCTTAAGCCACCATCATGACTGGATATAGATTTTTTTGGATTTGAGGGTGAGAAAACTAATCCGTGCTGATCTGGATGGTGATTTGCATACATAGAATAATTATTAGCCAATGAATATCCACCAATCCATTTACTATTGGTTGATGTTGCAAAGCCATCGGATGAACGGTAAAGGTTTGTGCCGCCAACAAATACAAAATTTTCATCATCTGGTTTAACCTTAAGAACCAAATCATAACCACCTTGAGAGTTAAAATCGCCTGCCAATCCACCAAATGCTGGAATATAGGTTGACCGATCTTCCCAAGTCCAGGTTCCATCATTCGCGTCTTTTGTATATTTCCAAAGAGTATGACTATCCGAGCCTATATCTCCGATAAGGTATACAATGTTATCATTGGATGGCGCACCGGCCACAACTATTCGCGAATAGGATGAGGGAAAGTTGCTTGGTGTAATATTCACCCATGTGTCACCATAATCGCCTGAGCGCCAAATGCCTGCTTTATCACTGCCATAGCTCATGGTTGCATATATAGCTGAATCATGAACAATCACATCTGTCTTGGTAGAGTAACCAGTAGATGGTTTCAGGATATCTGTCCATGTATCACCCCCATCTATGCTGCGTTTTATGCCATTATAGGTCGCTGCAATTACATAACCATTGGAAGGAGCGACTTGCACAGTCCATACATAATCAAAATCAGTATCAAAGTCACTACTTTGTGGTTTATTAGTACCTGTACTAGATAAAACAGACCACGATTTACCACCATCCGTTGATTTATATATTCCATCACCTGTAAAATAAGACCCACCACCACCGTAAGCAGAATTACCACTATATTCACCGGTTCCATAATACCATGTAGATGTATGTGCAGTTCTTGTATCTTGCGCCAGTGTTGTTACACTATGTAACTGTTCTGGTTTAGTCGTTTTCGTCCAAGTGGCACCGCCATCAACAGTCCGCCACATTCCACCTGAAACTCCACCAGCCAAAACAGTGTTATCTGTGGCATCTGAAATATCTATAGCCATAGCTCGAGTACGTCCACCCACATTGTAGGGGCCGCGCTTATTCCATTTAAAAGATCCCTGAAAACCGCCCATGTTTTGATTAGGTGAAAGCTGACTCCTGGTTGGAATACTTCTAGAGAAGACTAACTCTTTTTGACGAATGTTTTCAGGAATTTGATTGGTGTTAGGATTTCGGGTTCTAAGCCATTCATATTCAAGGCGAGCGTTTGGATCTTCTTCCTCGCCACGTGCTTGCATTTTTGCATTAGGTAAAGGGGGTTCAAAGAATCTTTCAATGTTTTCAACTTTGGCAGTATGTTGAAAAGAAACCAGCAAGATTAAAAAACAACAAGCAATAATCGCTTTAATTTTCATATGAGTATTCATCCTATTTAAGTAAAATCATTTTCCGCATTTGCATCTGTTGCCCACTCTGCAATTTGTAAATGTAGACGCCACCACTAACAGATTGATTATTGTCATTTTTTCCATCCCACTTATACACAAAAACACCTGCTGATTTCTGACCTGCATAAAGTGTTCTCACTTTCATGCCGAGTAGATTGTAAATACTTAAATCCACATTGCCTGCATAAGGTATTTCAAATCGAATCTGAGTCTCAGGGTTAAAGGGGTTCGGATAGTTAGGATGTAAAACAAAAGAATTGGGAATGCCAATTGATTCCGTATTTAAATCACCGGATCTTTCAACAAGTAATTGCCGCGTTCCAGTAATTGCCATAGAATCATTTCCACTGTAAGCATATACATCGAATTTGTAATTCAACCGGTTAATCATTTGCAAAGAGCTGGGCCAAAGTCCGATAAACTCCGCATATGAAAATGAGCGAGAAGTACCACTAAAAGATTGAGTCGTAACTGTGGGAACACTATGAGGAGGATGGCTTATGGCGAGTTTATAGGTGACGGCATCACCATCGGGATCAACGCTACTATCCCAACCTATCGAAAAACGATCACCCCCGTTAGAACTCGTTACCACAATACTATCATTCTCTGATGTTGGATCTGTCCAGGCAAATGCACCGGGAGGATCAGGTGCAGCAGTTACGGTTAACGTAAGTGTTTGTACTGCGCTGTTAAAACCATCAGTTACCTTAACGGTAATAACCGATGACCCATTCCAATTTATTAAAGGCTTAACCGTAACGGTATCATTGCTCACTTGAAACATAATCGCAGAGGTATCTGCAGTTGCAGAGTACGTTAAGGGATCACCGTCAAGGTCCGTGGCACTAGCTACGACTATCGTAGTGGAATCTTCACCAATTGTTACGTCCGATATGGCTGACAATACTGGCCGTTGGGATGTGCGCCGACTGATCATTTCCACTTGGACGACTTCTAAAGTCGTTTTATTCTGTACGAATGCAACCAGGTTCATATTTTTTTTATCCCATACCGTTGTATTCCAGTCCTTTATTTTACCCTCATCTCTTCCATGAGCTTCGTTGGGATAGTCGCTCTTCATGGTCCAGGTATGTGTCCACTCTATTGGCTGGTCTTTATTTAATGTCAGTTCTTTTCCGAATCCACCCGGTCCCGTATCTCCAATAAAACCTAAAAATACCTGCTCATGCTCAGCCTCTCCATTATAGCCAGCATAATGAACCGAGTCTATAGTTGCCATAACAAATAAGAAGAGAGAATCTGCGGAAAGGTCAGTATCACTCGATATCGTTACTTTTACATTGACAGTTAAATCATCAAAACGACTCCCCTTCAATGAAATGGTAACAGGTGTTGTTTCTGCCTGCGTTGCTTTTACTTCCTCTATATAGTTGAATGTTTTTTGGCCATCTATAAAGATTGAAGGAACTCCTCCAACCTTATACCATGCCACTTCGTTCTCTGGATTAAATCTGAAACATGAAAAATCAGTTTCACAAGTTTTACCTCCAATTGTAGCGTACATCGGATCACCAGGATTCGGAATAGGCGTGTGGTAACGAACAACTACCATATCATCAACAATATCTTTACCAAAATAATCAGCGTGGGAAGGATCTTGATATCGATCAAGTAAAACAGTTACCGATGGACAGGTTGGGCACTGAGTAGAGCCCACATACTCAACCAATGCTTTTTTCTTCTCACCGCCACTTAGCGACACAAAGGTTATTAATATAACGGAGAGAAAACGATTAGCATTTTTCATACGTAATACTTTCTTTTATTTCAGAAAACAAAATGAGAAGTATAGACTTGATTTATTTTAAAAGAATCATTTTACGACTTTTTACAAATTTTCCAGCCCTCAATTGATAAATATAAACCCCGGCACTTAGCTGTTGACCAAAGACATTTTTTCCATTCCATCGCACCTTATAAGATCCAGCAGGGTAATTATTATAGCTATAAGACTTTACCAGCTGTCCAAGAGCATTGTAAA